>Ga0123355_10000116_pt1 | contig 90452 bp, 74 predicted proteins | sample TergutEmb28metaG_3_FD_89872 | JGI IMG/M metagenome (GOLD analysis project Ga0123355, IMG submission 89872) | Embiratermes neotenicus P1 segment gut microbial communities from Petit-Saut dam, French Guiana - Emb289 P1 | ecosystem: Host-associated > Arthropoda: Insects > Digestive system > Gut ... | reverse complement strand
GTCTTATGCTTGTTATTGGGGCTTCTTGAGTAGTGTTCGACGTGTCGTCCCAAAGACACAGAAGGTCTGGTTCTGCTAGGGTCAGAAACGCTACAGATAAGAAGCCCCACCTTTTTTCAGTATGCTAATCTGAGCAAAGGTAGGGCTTTATTGTCCAATAGGTTCTCTTGACACAGAGGTAGGAAGGTAGTATGTGTCAGGAGAACCGTCCCCTTGACACAAAAAAGAGTGCGCCCATGAATGGACGCACTCCCCCAGCTAACTTAACTACAAGTTAGTTTACTTCAGCATATAAACCAATTAAGCTTCTTCAGCTTTTGGCTTTCCGTCATCTTCTTTATAAAGGAAGATCATCTTACATGCTGTAGTTCCGTAAATCAGTGACAAGTATCCGTGGATACAGGTAAAGATTAGGATAACCCACATAATCCAATGATGGATTAGGCGCATTGCCATCAGACCGTCGCCACCTGCTAGGAAGTGAGCGTTGTCGCCAATGCCAAAGAGCCAACCCACGATTTGATTAGCGAAGCGGAAAATCCACCAATCCTGTGTTGGACCCCAAATCGCAAAGCCTGTGTAGGCAACTGCGAAGGTCAAAAGAATTGAGAACCAATAGGCTAGTTTCTGCAGACCAGCATACTTTGCTGTGATTGGGTAATCCTTCTTGAAAAAGAGGTAATACTTAATCATTGGCCACATTTGGTGGCGGTTAGTCTTTTGCGGGAACCAGTTCTTATAGTCCCAGTCCTTTTCACGAGTGCCCTGCTCGCAGCAGGTCTTAATCGTGAACATACCGATAATACGAATAATGATGTTAATCAGCAGTACAAACATCCAAAAGAAGTGAGTACCGCGTGCAATACCCATCATTCCACCGACAATTGGGAATGCAATGTAGAGACCTGAAATGGTCAAGAAAAGCATTGCAAGTGCATTGGTCCAGTGGGTAAATACAAATAAAGGATGGGTACTTTCTTTTACCATTTTACCTGGCATTATGCAGCACCCCACTTTCTTGAGTATACCGTTCCAGACTTACCAGTTCTGCGTTCAGTCACGTGAACGCCGCACCCGACTCACGGATCAAAGCTGCGGACAACACGTGCAGCTTCAATTGGTCGTTCGATGTCATTAACTGGTGTTCCAACTAGTGCTTCTTCCATTGGTCCGCGTGCACCAGCGTCATTACGTGGTGAAAGCAGCCATGTTGAAGCTGTTACGATTTGGTAGTTTGCAATACGTCCAGCGCTTGACTCTACATAGTGAGCAAGAGCGCCACGAGGAGCTTCCCACAAACCATAACCTTCGCCACTACCAGCACTGTATGAGCTCCAGTATTCCGCGCGTCCTTGACGCATTTCTACCAAGAGTTCATCAATCCAAGTAAAGGCTAGCTCTGCAGCAACTGATGCTTCCAAGTTACGTGCAGCAACACGACCAAGTGTTGAAACAAGTGGTGTGATGTCGCCAGCAGGTAGACCTAGTCTGGTTAGTGCGCCATCAACAACTTCTCTAATCATCGCATTTGATGGAGAAGCGGTATCCATGTACGCAACAGCGATACGTGCAAGTGGTCCAACTTCCATTGGGTCGCCTGCATACTTTGGAGCCTTGCCCCATGAGTATTCGCCAGCAAGGTTTAGGCTAACATCGTTATTGATGTTTGTTTCGCCTTCTGCCATTGTTAGATTTGATGCCTGATCATACCAAGAACGTCCAACATCTTCAGTTACGTTACCCGCTTCTGGACGACCCACGTTTGTGAGGCCATCTGCAGCTTTAATAAAGCCAGCAGGCAGATAACGGTTTTCAGGAGTCATGCTTGAACGATCAAACGCACCCCATGAAAGGAAGTTCTGAACGCCTTGACCATAGCTAAGCTCGTTTGTGTAATAAGGAGCAATAGCAAAGGTGAAAGGAATCATGTGGTCTTTAATAAATGCAGCAACTGACTTCAAGCGGAACAAGCAGTCATCTAGCTTATCTGGGCGAGGAACCCATGCCGTACCACCAGCGATTGATGTCATTGGCATTGGGAACTTACCACCGATAAGGGCGATAATCTGTGCAGCTTTAGCCTGCATTTCTAGACCTTGCAAGTATTGACTTACACCAATTAGGTGTAGTTCAGCTGGAATGTCTGGGTTATACAGAGCGTCTGCAGCTTCTGGGTTAGAAAGAGGATCGATTCCCCACCAACCGTTACTAAAGATAGAGAGGTCTCCACCTTCAACGAGCTTTTGTAGGCGAGCTTTAACTGCGCCAAAGTCTGCAGTACCAATTTCCAACTCTTGTGCCAAAGCATAGGTATTTGCTACATCAGCCTCGAGTGCTTTTGCAGGATTGATGTAATCAAGACCAGCTAGTGCATAGAACCATAGGAGGTGTGAGTGTAGCCACTCTGCGCCTTCTAGGATGTTACGTACAAGACGTGCACCATTTGGCAATCTAAAGTTATCATCTACGTTTTCAACTGCGTTTGAAGCAGCGTGACCGTGAGAAGTTGGACATACTCCGCACATACGTTGTGTTACATAAAAGGCGTCTTCAGGAGCGCGACCTTTCAGTACTACTTCGATTCCGCGGAACAATTTACTCACTGCCCAAGCGTCAACAATAACACCATTTTCAGCTACTGCTTGAATGGCGAGCTGACCCTCGATACGAGTAATTGGATCCAGGGTAATGTTTGGATTAGCCATTATTTCGCACCTCCCTGCTTATTGAGGCGCTTACGATCGTACTCTTTCATTTCCTCAGTCTTAAGCGTATTATCCTTACCAATACGTTTTGCAGCTTTCATTCCAAAGCCGTGTGCTACAAGAGCTGCAGCTACAACACCTGTGAGGCCTGCTGCCACACCAATTGGGTGGAGTCCTCCGCTGTGTAGTGGCCAGCCTGAAAGTGGACCGCTTGCTGCGAGTCCAACACGACGATGACGTCCTGCAAATGGAGCATTGTTGTCAACCCAGTTCCAAGTCGCACAACCGATACAAATACCACCAGATTCAACACACCATGATTGGCCGTCGTTCCAACGAATCATAGGACATCTGCGGTATGTCTGTGGACCCTTACAACCTAGTGGGTATACACAGAAGTTTTGTGCTTCTTGTGTTGAGCCATAACGATATACAAATTCACCATTTTCAAAGTGACCACGACGTGGACAGCTGTCATGAATAGTTGCATTGTATAGATATTTCGGACGGTTTAGGTGATCGAGGTCATCTGCTACTGCCTGTAGGCCAGTTGCGAGCGTACCGTCAGAACCTAGGAAGATTGCTTGTACCAGTACCGCTGCTAGTTCATCTGGACTTGCAGGACATCCTGGCAAGTTAATGATTGGCACATCGTTAATGCCTTTGCTTCTGCAGAAGTCAAGCATACCTGTACCACCAGCAGGATTTGGATGAGCTCTTACCCATCCACCATCAACAGCACATTGACCCATTGCAATAATGGCTGCAGCTTTTGGAGCAACATATTCAAGTTCTTGAATTGATGTTGTGCTGTCAGCGTTAATCAACGTGTTTCCGCCAAGACCCTCCATGATGGCACCTTCGTAAATCATTACGAAAGGTCTGTCACCATTGTATACAGCTGCTTTTGCTTCAGCTGCATATCTACCAGTTGCCATTGAGGCAGCACTATAGTCTAGAGTCAAAATGTCTAGAACGATGTCTGCCGCATTTGGGTAAGTGGCCTGCAATGTAGATTCAAGACAGCCTGTGCACTTGCCGCCTGTCATCCAGATTGCTGGGACTAAATCCCGAGACTCTGCTGCGCCTGCAATTTTTGACGCGAGAGTCGGGACCAACGTTGATGAAAGACCCAGAACAGCCGCAGTCGAACCACAGAATTTCAAAAAGTCGCGACGTGACACACCGCGCTGCGAAAGGGTTTCATAAAACGTCATTTCTGATCCCATGCCAACACCTCCTTCTAATATTGTGTAAATGATTTGCTTTTAACACGTGGCTTTCTGGCACATCTCTGTTAAAAGCACAAACTTTTCCCCTGAAGAAACTATATCCTGCATTCCCCTTTCCCCGTATAGTCCTTCAATGCTCTTGCCGAATTTTGGCAAAACAGTATATAAGACCCTGCAAGAGCGTCTTTTCCATGGGTATTATTTTCACACTAAATGACAGTTTACACAAATGAATTCAGGTAAAAATGCATGAATTCTTTTGTGTAAATTACACTAAGGAGTAATATAGAATGGAAGAGTTCGTCCAGCGTCTTTAATTTGCTCTTTTTGCGCATGGACAAATAGTGAAAGTGATGTAGTTAAAACTTGAGGAGAATTCATGGCAAGCACTAATCAGTCGCCCGAAAAACCTGTCAGTGCAGAAAAGCAGGAGCTTTACCGAAGTCTGCCCAATGTTGACCAGGTTATGAATACTCCTGAAGTAGAACAGCTGCTGTTAGAAGGCATTGCTCGGGTTGTTATTTTAGACGCTGTGCGTAGCGTTTTGGAAGAAGCGCGCGCAGGTATTGCAGATGGCAGCCTGACAAACCTTTTCGACGTGGAAGCCTGTGTAGTGAACATACTCCCCCACATTGCTGAAGTTTTGCAACCGTCTTTACGACCCGTCGTAAATGCTACGGGCATTGTGGTTCATACCAATCTGGGGCGCAGCGTGCTGCCTGTGTCTGCCCAAGATGCCGTTACTGAACAAATCAAGGGCTGCAGCAATCTGGAATATGACATCTGCAGCGGCAAGCGTGGCAGTAGGCATGACCATGTCGAGGCGCTGCTGTGTGAGCTAACGGGTGCTGAGGCTGCGATGGTTGTCAACAATAACGCGGCTGCCGTACTGCTGACTTTGGCAGGACTTGCGGGCGGGGCTGCGGCTGGCGCAGGTGGCAGCGACAAGCAAGACACCATCGTTTCGCGCGGGCAGCTGGTAGAGATTGGCGGGTCGTTTAGAATCCCCGATGTTATGGCAGCCAGCGGCACCAATATGATTGAAGTCGGCACCACCAACAAAACGCACCTTAGTGACTACCGCGATGCTATTGAAGCGTCACGCGCAGAAGGTCGCTCGGTTGGGCTGCTGTTCAAAGCACATACTTCTAATTATCGCGTCACCGGTTTTTCTTCAGAAGTCGAATTGGCAGAGCTTGTCCAGCTAGGACGCGATATGGATGTGTTGGTTGCCGAAGATTTAGGCAGCGGAGTACTGGTTGATTTGTCAGCACTGTCTAGTGGCGTGCTACCCAAAGAACCAACGGTACAAGAATCGCTTGCAACAGGCGTAGACGTTGTTACCTTTAGCGGCGACAAATTGCTGGGCGGTCCGCAGGCAGGCATTTTATGCGGAAGTACCGAGGTTATTGCTCGCTTGAAGAAACATCCGTTGGCACGTGCTATTCGTGTTGACAAGATGACACTTGCAGCGCTTGAGGCAACGCTCATGTTGTACCGCGATACCAATCAGGCGACTGAGCAAATCCCCACTTTGCGCATGTTGCTTATGAGCGAAGATGAATGTAGAGATTTTGCTATTGACTTGACTATGTCGATTCGCGCCATACTGGAGCGTGCTGGGCATGATGTTGATTCTGAAAGTGTGCGTGTTGTGCCAGACGATGCTTTTGCTGGCGGAGGCTCACTACCTGACGTTGCGCTGCCGAGCTTTGCTGTAGCAATCAGCGTTAGCGGAATGAGTGCTGTTGAGCTAGAAGAGCGCTTGCGCTGCGGAGGAGAAATCCCCATTATTGGGCGTATTAAAGATGATGTGCTGCTGCTGTCTGTGCGCACTTTAAGTGCAGATGATGTTGCGGTGGTATTAGGGGAATTGGAAACCTTGCTGGCACACACCAGATAACCATGTTTGGTAAGATACTTCATGGAACTGGGTCTGTTCTGGTGAACAGCACGGCCTTCAAAGCCGTTGTGAGGAGTGAAGAACTTCTCTGGTGGGTTCGATTCCCACGCAGTTCCGCCAACAGGGGGTATTATGGAAGAAAATAAGAAGTCAGAATCTGAGCATTGTAATTACTGTACTAAATCATATCCACATTTGTATAAGAAATTAACGCAAGTCTTTTGCTCGAATAAAGCATGCGAATATCGTCGCAAGATTGAAAACGAAGAGGAATAAAGAGGAATTGCCAGAACCTGTAAGTGAATAATCGTCAGTGAGGACAATTTATGCGTTGCGTGCGGGCACACGTTCTTACAAGTCCTGGCCAAATTATTAATCCTAGAGACCGCCAGGTATTCTAAGATTCGTTCAGAAGACTACAAGGGTCTGTTCTTGAACTATTTGAATATATTAAAACAAGCCAAATAATACAATACTCTAAAAAACGAGTTGCATAAATCAAGTATTAAGTTGCAAAATATCAGTAGTAGGCTGTTTTGCCTTTTGTGTGCGCCCAAGAGTGTCCCTCTAGGCATAAATTGAGGCGGTTTCTACCCTTTTCGCCTTTTCAGCTCAGCAGCAACGTCGCTTGCTATCTTCCTCAGATAGAGGTTGTCTGCTGCTACTGCAGCAACAAAAACAATCGCTACAATGACTACCAGAAGAGCTACATGAATTAGGGGATTCCATTCGCTCCAGTTAAACCAGCCCCATATAAACGATGAAGCCACTGCAATCGTCAAAGACAGTACATAAGCTAACCCATAGCGCACAATTATCTGCAGGTCGTTTAACTCGTCTCTCGAATAAAAAATGAAGACAACGCAGCCAGTCAAGAATGACATAAACAACATTTCGAGCGGAAAGGCCGCATGAATGTACTCAACCCCAGCAATCGCGAAAACTATGCGTGCTGCGATTGTAGAGCTAACAAAAATAATAGCAAAGGTAATAATTGCTCGATGTAGGGCTTGCTGGGCATCCATAGAAAATCCTTTCAGGCACCAAAATGCTTTTTGAGGGAGCTTACGTAATGGCGAGAAATAACTACTTTCTCGCCATTGGCTAGAGTAGCTTCTAGCCTTCCGTAAAGTGATGGGGTAAGCGACTCAATTTTATTTAGGTTTACGATAAATGATTTTGAAATTCTTAGAAATTCACCGTCAGCGAGCATTTCTTCTAGTTCATATAATTTCTGTTTTGACTCGTATACTGCATCTTGTCCATACAGAAAAATTTTACCGTCAACTGCTTCAATGTAGAGTATGTCTGCTGCACTCACTTGATAAATATCATTGTCAATATAAGCAATTAACAGACTATTGCGCGTCTTTATCGCATTGAGCATGCGCGTAAGCTCAGGACCTACGTCATGACTGATAACTATAATTTGTTCTTCTTCGCCTTCGCGCGGTTTTTGAATTACAATCTTCAAAGTCGTCACCGCCACCCAATTCAATCACGCTATTAAGCACGAATTTCTTTTAGTACTGCCTCTAGCTGGTCAAGCATCCAATCTAAGTCTTCTTTGCTTGTTGAAAGCGGTGGAGCAAAACGTACTGTTGAACCATGCGTATCTTTTGCGAGAACCCCTTTGTCCATAAGTAGCTCACACACAGCACGGCCCGATGCAAGATCTGGGTCAATATCAATGCCTGCCCACATTCCTACGCCACGCTTATCTAAGAGCAAGCCCTCGCGAACCATGTTTTCGAGACGTGACTGGAAGTGCTCGCCCAGCTCGCGTGCGCGAGCCTGATACTTGCCTGTTGCAAGCATCTCGCACACTGCCATGCCCAAAGCACAAGCAATAGGGTTGCCGCCAAATGTCGAACCATGTGTGCCCGGCGTCAAAAGACCCATGACCTCTTTGCGTCCAACTGCAGCTGACACGGGGAAGATTCCGCCGCCCAATGCCTTGCCCAAAGTCATAATATCTGGCTTGACGCCTACTCGTTGCCAAGCAAAGGTGTAACCTGTGCGGCCGAGCCCTGATTGGATTTCGTCCAAAATCAGCAGCGCGTTTGCCTCTTCTGTTAGGCGACGAGCAGCTGGCAGATAGTCATCTGGCGGAATGTTTACGCCTGCTTCACCCTGAATGGGCTCGAGCAAAACGGCTGCAAGTCTGTCGGCATTTTCTTCAATAGCTTTTGCCAGCGCGTCTGTGTCGCCATAAGGAACAGCAAGAAATCCTGGCGAGAACGGTCCAAAGTTTTTACGCGCCACGTCATCTGAAGAGAAAGAGACAATGGTCGTTGTGCGACCGTGGAAGTTTTCTTCTGCAACAATGATGAGACTTTGGTCGTCCTCTACTCCTTTAACTTCGTGACCCCATTTACGTGCTGCCTTGATGGCAGTTTCTACTGCTTCTGCGCCCGTATTCATGGGCAGCATCATGTCCATGTCACACAAATCGGTCAGGGCTTCAGCGAAAGGTGCGAGCAGTTCAAAGTCGAAAGCACGCGATACCAAGGTTACGCGATCCATCTGATTCTTTGTTGCTTCGATAAGTGCCGGGTGGCGATGTCCAAAATTCAGCGATGAGTACCCAGCTAAAGCATCATAATATCTGCGGCCTCCAACATCAGTTATCCACTCGCCTTCTGCGGTGGCAACAACAACAGGAAGCGGATTGTAGTTAGGGGACATTCTGGGTGATGACATGGATACTCCTCTTCTGACATTTGTTATCTGTGGCTCTTCTTTAGTTGCTGCCCTCTTTGCTTACTAGAGTCAGCACTACGCTAAGGCGCACATACGGTTGTTTCCGTATAGACTTTAGCACATTTGGCGATATCAATGCACCCATTTATCGCTTGAGCATTTGTTCCGCACACAAAGTTTTGCGAGCTAAAGTAGATTACTTCACTCTGCGTTTTCCTGTGCCTGCATAGACTCTGACAAAGGACGTCCAACTAAGTATTCTGCAAGCGTCAAAAGACCACCTACTATTAGAGCAAACACCACAGCAAGGAGGGTTGCCCAAAGCAACATATCGAGATTGTTAGTGCGAAGCCCAATAAAGAGCAAGTCTCCTAAGCCCCCTGCGTCAATTAAAGACGCTATCGTAGCAATACTAATGGTCGAAATTGCTGCCAGGCGAACACCTGCAATGAAGACAGGCATCGCAAGAGGAAGTTGTACATGAACAAAGGTCTGCAGGCGATTAAGTCCCAAACTGCGAGAAGCCTCGATAAGGCCTTCGTCAACCTCTGCAAGCCCCGCAGTAAAGTTGCGCACCAGCAAAAATTGATTGTAAGCAACAAGCACAATGATCGCCGTATTTTGACCAATACCCAAAAGGGGAATGGATAAGGCAAACAGTGCTAAGCTGGGCACTGAGTAAAGTGCTGAAAGTATACCCTGGACGTACTCCCCCAATTTTTTCATAGCAGCAGTACGTCCGCGTATTTTGCTAAGGCGATAGAGCACAGCAGTAATAAGTGCTGCAATACCAATAGACAAAGCAAGAGCAATAGAAACTAAGGTGACATGCTGCCACAAAGCAGCAAGCAGCCGCTCATGTTGGTCAAGCCCGTATAGTAAAAAATCACTCACTGTTGTATTGTGTTTCCTAGGTGGCCTTGCGTTTAGCTGCTAAGGAGCTATTTGAATGCTATCTCTGATAGAGTCAAAGTAGTCGCGTGCAACTTCTTCAAAGCTGCGCCCTTCAACATCAACCTGTGCGTTAAGCTCTATCATCTTTTCGCTGGTAAGACCTGCAGATATTGCGTTAAGGATTGTTGCAATCTCTGGGTGAAGTTCGAGGACTTCTGTGCGAATGATAGGAGCAACGTGATAGGGCGGCCAGGCTTGCCTGTCGTCTTCTAGCAGCACAAAGTAAGGGTCAGCAAGCTGTCCTTCTGTTGTGTAAGCAACGGTTGCATCTGCTTGTCCGCTGCGCAGGACTTCGTATTTAAGAGCATTGTCAAAGACGGCAAGTGAGGCAAAGTCGATAGGCCCGTACACTTCTTCTATCAGAGCCAGACCATCTTCTCTCACTTCAAAAGTGCCTTGTGAGGCAAAGCGCAAATTGTGAGCCTCGCGCTGAAAGTCAGTAACCGTAGTGATGTTATAGCGTTCTGAGATTTCGCGTGTCACAACGATGCCAAAGCTGTTGTTCACTGATGTCTTATCAAGCCATGTAACGTTGAACTGTTCTGCGTATTCGCGCGAAACAATGTCAAAGACTGTTTGAGGATCAGTTTCCATAGGCAGTCCGAGGATAAACATCAGACCCGTGCCAGTATATTCTGGAAACAGATCAACGTCACCACTTATAAGAGCTTCGTGGACTACTGCAGTTGACAGTCCCAATCTACGCTCTACAGGGATTCCCTGGTCTTCTAAAGCAAGGGCGTAAATTTCACCCAAAATAAGATTTTCTGTAAAGTCTTTTGAGCCTACCTGAACAGCGCTTGTGCCATCTGTTGAGTCATCACAGGCTGCAAGAGTCATGCCAAATAGTGCAAGGGTAATTGCCACAAGGCAAAGTGTAAATAGTCTGATTCCTCTACGAAGTGTGCAGCAGGAAAGACGGTCCAAAATATTCATGTGTCTCTGTTCTCCAATCGGTAGTTTAAATATTGCTCTATTACTATAGTAGCTTACAAGCGATAATGCTGCCTGCAGCTTGCTTACGTTCAGAGGTGTCTCCAGGGCATGAGGAATCTCTCTAACAAATTGAGTAATGCCAAAGTAACAAGCGAAAGTAGCGCTGCTGATATCCCCCCAATAAGAAGAAGGTCAGTGCGCATGATACTCAATCCCGTAAAGATGAGCGTGCCGAGACCTCCTGCGCCAATAAAGGCTGCAAGTGTTGCGCTGGCGATTACTTCTGTTGCTGCAGTTTTAATGCCCGCAAAAATAAGGGGTAAGGCAAGGGGCAGTTTTACCTGCCAAAAAACTTGCCAAGGCGTAAGGCCCAATGAAGCAGCAGCCTCTGCAGGCCCTGTTGGCAACTGTGAAAACGCCACCGTAGTATTGATAAGGATAACGGGAAGTGCAAGTACCATCAGTGCAAGTATTGCTGCAGGAACGCCAATCATTCCCGTAAGAACAACTATAAGGAAAAGCAGCGCTAAACTAGGAATAACCCGCAATGTCGAAAAGGTGCCTGTGACAAAGGTGCGCACATGCTTATTGCATGCAGATAAGACTCCCAACGGAAAGCCTGCAATCAATGCAGCCAAGACAGATGCTGTCGCAATGTACACATGCTGCCACAGCGCAAGCAAGAAATCCGCATAATTGTACTGAAAATAATGGATGATAGCTTCTACCATAGATACTACTTTAGACTACCTAAGCTGCTTTGTTTGAAATTGATACCAATTCGAGAGAGTTTATGAAGGTTTATGAGGATTTATGAAGGAGCTTGACCATTTTAGGACACAAATGAGGTCTTGACGGCAGAGTACGAAAATGGCACTATGGTATGTCGCTTGTGAATATGCAAGTATCTTTTATGGAGTGCGCCCTTACCTCAGCTGGATAGAGGGTCTGACTACGAATCAGAACGCCGCAGGTTCGAATCCTGCAGGGCGCACCACAAGCGGAACGAGCAAGCATCGCGCAGCGAATGCTTTAGCGAGTGAAGCGCAGTGTCGCCGAAGGCACCACTTTTTCAAAAATCATTTCAACTTAACACCGCTACAAACGCATGAAAAATTATATTTTAGGATTCGGACCTGAGAAGGTTGAATGCGACGGCTAGGAGCATTCAAGTCCGAGTGCGTAGCGCGAGGTCACCATGGATTGCGAAGCAATACATGCGAATCCTGCAGGGCGCACCACAAGCGGAACGAGCAAGCATCGCGCAGCGAATGCTTTAGCGAGTGAAGCGCAGTGTCGCCGAAGGCACCATTTTTTCAAAAACCATCTTCTTTGCTTACACTAAGCGCAAGAAGGCTGCGAGGGAGCCACGTGCTCTGCCCGTGACTCTGTGCGAATAAAAAATATCAGGATTTTCTTTCGTGCAAATGCCAGGAAGCTCTATGTTGCCTGCAGGTACCCCTGCGTTAACAAGCAACTGCTTATTTACGCCCTGTAAGTCAATATAGCTCTTGTTGGGCTTCTCTTTACAAGGGGTGATGAAATCACCAGACCAGGTAAGGGTTTGGACAAACTCCTCTGCCACTTCATTTCCTACCTCGAAACAGTCTTTGCAAATTGAAGGACCAATGCCCACTATGATGTCACGCGGCTTACTGCCAAAGTTCTCTGCCATGGCCTGCACAGTGTTTGCACCAATCTGTCCCATCGTTCCCTTCCAGCCAGCATGGGATAAGCCAATGGCACGTGCCACAGGGTCGTAGAAATACAAAGGCACACAGTCTGCATAGTGCGTCACGAGGGTGACGCTGAGATCATTGGTTACCAGCCCATCGATGTCGGTAAATCCACGCTTTCGCACAGGCCTATTGCCACGGTCGGCTGCCGTGACCAGCCTGACGGTAGAGCTATGAGTTTGTTGAGCACACACCATATCTTCTAGGGGAAAACCCAAGCTGGCAATGCGTCGGTAGTTTTCTTCAACTGCTGTTTGGTCGTCGCCCAAAATGCCGCTGAGATTCATGCTGTCATATACGCCGGTAGATACTCCGCCAATCCTTGTCGTGAATAAGTGGTGAATACCGTCTAGCGCAGACAGATTTTCAAAAGTGTAATAACTAATGCCGTTTTGACTGTTTTGAATCATTGATCGGATTCATGCCTTTCTTTGATGTTGCGAGTTGCGAGCTCTTTAATATTGCTATCATTATTATATGAAGAATCTTAAAGCTATAACCTTTTCTGTCCTTATCGTAATCTTGTGCACCTTTTTTGCCTTTGCGTCTACGGGCTGTATAGCCACTACTTTGTACCTGATGTCTGATGACCCAGAAGATGCAGAGAGCATCGAAACTACAATCGTTGCTGACTAGCCGACTAATCGATGTCCGTGTCCTGAGCAATAATTTCGTCTAGACGTGCACCGGCGCGCCCTTCCCAACCGACCGTGCCTGGCTTGTAATAATCGCCGCGCTTTTTGTCTTTGGGCAAATATTGTTGCTGCACCCACTTGTTGGGATAGCTATGCGGATACAAATAAGGACCATATTCATCACTGCCTGGTCGCGTACGGTCACGCAAGTGGCTGGGCACAGGTTGTGCCTTGCCCGTCTGGACATCTGCAAGAGCCTTCTCAATGCCCATATATGACGTGTTACTTTTCGGAGCAAGAGCCATATAAACAGCAGCTTGCGCTAAATTGATACGGCATTCTGGCATGCCAATAATCTCTGCGCTGCGAAAAGCTGCATCAGCAATAAGTAGCGCTTGCGGATCAGCATTGCCAATATCTTCTGAGGCAAAGACTAGGATACGTCTTGCAATAAACTTTGGATCTTCTCCCCCGTGCAACATGCGTGCAAGCCAGTAAAGTGCTGCGTCTGGATCGCTGCCGCGCATAGACTTTATAAAGGCGCTAATAACATCGTAGTGCATGTCTCCGCCCTTGTCGTAGGGCAACATGCGTGACGGCATAACGTCTTGTACTAGCTGCAGCGTAATATGCTGAGGCTGTTTTGAATGCTGAGCCAACTGTGCTGCGAGCTCGAGCGAAGTCAGAGCAACGCGTGCGTCTCCACCTGCCGTGAGGGTGAGTGTGTCCATCGCACCGTCATCAACCTTTAGCTTGCCGGCAAAGCCGCGTTCGTCTTCAATAGCACGCAACAGCAAAGTGCGAATGTCGTCGTCATCAAGCGCTTTTAACTCAAGGACACGTGACCTGCTAACAAGGGGCGAGTTAACTTCAAAGTAAGGATTTTCTGTTGTTGCACCAATGAGGACTACAATCCTGTCCTCTACCGCATGCAGCAAAGCATCTTGCTGCGACTTTGAAAAGCGATGAATTTCGTCAATGAAAAGAATTGTACGTTGTTCTTGTATTGCCAGCCTATCGCCAGCATTCTTTATCGCAGCACGCAAATCTTTGACAGTGCCCGTAACTGCTGACACCTCTTCAAAGTGAGCTGCGGTACTTCCTGCAATAATGCGCGCAAGGGTCGTTTTGCCCGTACCAGCAGGCCCAAACAGAATCAATGAAGTTAAGGCGTCCGCTTCTATCATGCGACGCAAGTAGCTATCTGGTCCAGCAATATGGCTTTGCCCAACAAATTCGTCAAGCGTGCGCGGGCGCATACGCACCGCCAAAGGGGCTACCTTTGCTCTCTGTTGTGCCGCTTGACTATCAAAAAGTGAATCCATACGTGCAATTATCGCACAAAAGTACGATATCTGGAATTGCAGCGTACTGGCGAATTAAAAAGACCCTGCATATGTTCTGCAGGGTCTTTTTCTGTAAGTAAGTCCGTAACTTTCGCTATTCTTCTTCTCGTACTGCCTTTGGCATTCTGCTCAGTAGCATCACAATCAGAGTAGCAACTAAAGCTGATCCAGCAACCATGTGCAAGTACCAATTAGCTTCCTCACCTGTTGTTGGGCCTGTGCTTGGGTCTCTTTCTTCTTCAGCAGGTTCTTCTTCAGCAGGTTCTTCTGCAGGAGGCTCAGTTGCTGCCGGTTCTTCTTCACAGGTACAACGTGCTGGTTCGCAGTTGCAATCATCACAGTCACAAGTACCGCCTGTTAGGCAAGGGCACTCTGCCGGTGGTGGCGGTGGTGGTTCTTCTTCACAAGTGCAACGTGCTGGATCGCAGTTGCAGTCATCACCGCAGTCGCACATACCACCTGTTAGACAAGGGCACTCTACCGGTGGTGGCGGTGGTGGTGGTGGCGTATATCCACAGGTGCAACGTGCTGGATCGCAGTTACAGTCATCGCCGCAGTCGCACGTGCCACCTGTTAGGCAAGGGCACTCTACTGGTGGTGGTGGTGGAGTAAATGGTGGCTCACATACGCAATTCGGATGACACTCTACGCCTTCGCAATCACAGTCTGCATCGCACAGAGGCAAGCAAGGTCCTCCCAAGTGACACCAGCAAGGACCAGTACACTCATACTGACATTGACAGCTAGCTACGAATCCGCCGCTGGTTGCTTCTAGTTCTTCGCAGCAATCCCCACCTAACACGCCAGGCTCAAGCCTATCACCTGTCTGCGCGCCTACGTTGAGCTCTGCGCGAGTTCGAGCAGAAAGGCCACCAAGGAAGTCACTCGCTGTTAGATCGTTGATGCTAATAGTAAGATCAAGTGCCTGCACAATCTCTGGTCGCATTTCTCTTTGAGCAAGATGCAATACTTCCCAATTGGGGGCATCTGTGTCTGGAGCAATATGACATGTTGTACAAGTAATGTTTCCACCTGTAGTTTCAAGGTGTGCAATTATTTGAGGTCTGAGACGACTGTCATCGTTGTAATCTCTCGCATGGCAAATTCCGCAAGCAAAAGGATTGTCGTCTTGCATAGAGTTCGATACGCTCGTTGAAAGAATGCGTCCGTCCTGCACTGCTAACCAGTAATCAGCATGTGCTGAAGCAAAGTCCATAGCTCCGAAGCCAAAGCCTGTTGGTTCAGCAGCAGAACGAGGACCGTGACAGCCAGATTCTGAACATCCAGTATCAACAGCCACATTTACAAAGTGCGCATTAAGCATGTTTCCAGGACCGCCATGTACCAGGCTTTCTGCTCCACCATGACAGGCCATACAACCGTCTTCTGCGATTTCAGCATCATCGAGCATATCCATCTTTAGAGGAGCATGGTTGTTCCAGTCTACCTTGCCGTCAACACTTGCAAAATCTTGGCCATGGCAAGTCTGACATCCGTAATCATACTCATTGCTTGTCGCAGTAAGTCCGCGTGAGCTCACAAACTGATGCTCAAGCTTTAGGTTGTCCATAAAGTGGCAAGTGCCACAAGCAGAACTATCAAAGAGAATCGGGTCACCCTCTACAAAGTCAGGATCTTCATAAGTAGTAAAGGTCCAGGTATGAGGGTACATTGGATTGCTGCTCCACCCTAAGAAGGTATCAACGAATCCACTTATCGTTACCGTATGGAGTGTTTCTCCTGCAATCAATGTCAGAGGTGCAGTAAAGACAGTGTCGTTTTCTGACCATGTGCCTGCAGCAACATTTACTGCTGCACCATTGTCTATGACAATCTCACCGCGGAATTCGACTTCAGTTCGCATAGGTCTATCAAAGCGAACAGTAAGCGTGTTTGTTGTTATGACAACATCGATTTCGCCATTATAGGGATCAGTTGCATCATCTGCTACTGCCCAATCACTTGCAGACTCAGACTGCAATGACGCAGCAATGCGCCACGGCACCCAGTTGTCAGTGTTCGTGCCCTGGCCAGCCTCCGCAATTCCTTTACCTAGTTGGCCATCTGCATTATTACCCCACGACCATGCTGTAGCATCGTCACGCACCACGATGGTGTGAGATGCATTAGCGCCACGAGACAGAGCAATCCATTCATCGCCACTGATGTCGGTTGTAGGAACAACCGTTGGCGAAGTTCTTGTCACATTATCGCCAAGTCCTAGCTGACCTTGTGCATTAGCACCCCAAACATAAAGCTCGCCGCTATCACGCAGCGCAATAGTGTTAGTATTTCCTGCAGAAACTGCTACCCATTCGCCTCCGCTAACATTTGTAGTAAGCACTTCATAGGGTACATTTCTCTGGATAGAGTCACCAAGACCCAATCTTCCAGCACTGTTATTGCCCCATGCCCACATACTGCCGTCATCGCGGATTGCCAAAGTATGAGCATTACCGCCTGAAGCTACTATCCATTCGCTTCCGCTAATTCCTGCGGTAGGCAGTTGTACCGGAGTAGTACGTTGGGTAGGATCGTTTAGGCCGAGTCGCCCATTTGCACCATTGCCCCAAACATAGAGCTCACCGCTATCGCGAATCGCCAAGGTATGCGCATCTCCAGCTGAAATTGTTGTCCATTCGCTTCCGCTAATTCCTGCGGTAGGCAGTTGTACCGGAGTAGTGCGCTGATTGGTGTCTCCCAAGCCAAGACGGCCTTGTGCATTGCCGCCCCATACGTAGAGCTCACCATTATCACGTAGTGCCAAGCTATGAGTGCCACCAGCTGAGATAGTTGTCCATTCGCTTCCGCTAATTCCTGCGGTAGGAACATGTACTGGTGCTGATTGACTTACGGTACCACCTATACCAAGACGGCCATTTGCGTTGCCGCCCCATGCGTAAAGTTCTCCATTATCACGTAGTGCCAGCACGTGATTAGTTCCAGCTGAAACTGCTGTCCACTCGTCTCCGCTGATGTTTGTGTCATCGATTAGAGTAGGAACTGTTCTTGAATCGGTGTCGCCTAGACCTAGCTGACCGAAATCATTATTGCCCCAAGCCCACAATGTGCCATCTGCTTGCAGAGTGATAGTAAAATTAGTACTGACTGCGATTTGAACGGGAACTGGTCTTTCGTCAGTTAGTGCCTCAGGGCTGAGCGTGCCCGAAAGATTTTCGAGTCCAGGCTCTGACCTTTCGACAATTTCTGCTTCGCTAGCGTCACTTTGACTAAGTTCGCTCGCAACATGAGTTGTCTGAGGAGTCAAGTCGAACAGCTGCGGAAGTGTTGACGCAAAGGCAACTTGCGCTATCGCAAAAGTAAAAATAACTGTCATGGTTAGTAGCAGCCATCTGCGAGTAAGCCTGCTGCTCGAAGAGTTCGGCTTCGCCTGACTAAGTCGACTACTTGGATTGCCCATAGTTTCAACGCTCATAATATTGTCCTTCTAATTTCATGGCACCTTTTTTGAGCACGAACTATTCGGAGGCGCACGCCTCCGAAATCATCGCACAATTATTACCATCCATTATGACAGGAATCCAGTTCAATTTCTAGGGCTCACGACGCTCTGGACATGCAATATTCACAACTGGCTCACAGCTAGCTCTTACAATTTTCAAAGTAAGAGTTTTTCAATAGCAAGCGAAGCGTCAGTCAAAAGTTCATTCGCCTGACCTAAAGAACCTGCACCATACAAGCGCAAGCGGTAAAAATCTTGATTTTCCCCTTGAGGAATCCCCGTTTGTCCGCGTGCCTCACTGCGTGGTACACCAGAAAGTACCAGCAGCTCAACTGCTAGGTGTTCAAGCAAGTGAACTGTCTCTGTCTGGCGAGCCTCATCGAAAAAAGACCTATGTCGTCCACTATCGCAACGATGCTTGCGCAAATCCGGATAGACATCAAAGAGCTTTTGGACATCTAATCCGTGAGTTGTTTTAGGGGTTGTTCCCTTCAGGCGCACATCAAAACTTGCGCACTGAAGTTGCTGGTCAAAACACAAGGGAGTTATGCAAAATGCTGTAGAGCCTTTACTGTTCATCTGTAAACACAAAAGGTTTTTTGAGCTGCTGAACACGAATGCGGGCAATACGACGCCTGCGCATAGCAATCACGGTAAATCGATAGCCTTCATATTCAAAACTTTCGCCAACATGAGGGATATGCCCTAGTTGCTCGAGCACCCAGCCAGCAATGGTTTCATATTCGTCTGACTCCTCGATAGGAAGGCCAATCTCTGCTGCATCTTCAACATCGCAAATACCATCAATCAGCCACTTGCCTTCATCAACTTGAGAAATCGGCTCGAGCTCTTGGTCAGTCTCGTCCATAATCTCACCCGTGACTTCTTCAAGAATGTCTTCCATGCTGACAAGGCCAGAAGTACCGCCATGTTCGTCAACAACAACCACGATTTGAACGCGCGCCTCTTGCATTTCTGTAAGAGTCGACATCAGGTCCTTTGTTTCTGGCACGAAAACAGGTTCGCGCAGATAGTCAGTAATAGGCTGGTCGCACTCCCCCTCTGCCAAAGGCAAGACAAGGTCTTTTAGGATGAGGATACCGATGATGCGGTCGTAGTCTTCCTGATAAACAGGCACACGAGAGTAGCCGCGGGCGTAAAGGCGTTTGGCCGCCTCTGCCACCGTTTCAGTGTCTTGAGCAAATACGATGTCGACGCGCGGCACCATAACTTCGCGCACCACCGTGTCGCTTAGGTCAAAAATTTCTGAGATCATGCGTTTTTCTTCGCCGCTCAGGTGCTGCTGTTCATCAACGATCAGCTTGATTTCTTCTTCGCTGACCTGCGCCGATGTGACTTCTTTGCTAATGCCCACCAGCTTGCCCAATAAGTTAGTAGACGCCGAAAGTATCCTCACTACAGGGCGCATCGCTTTGGACACAAAGTTTATCGGAAGCGCCGTAAAGCTTGCGATTTTATCAGCGCGTTGCAGACCTAGCTGCTTTGGAATGAGTTCACCAATGACGAGAGTGATATAGGTCACAACAACCGTCACCGCCGTAATCGATATCACTGACGCAATCGTTGTAAAGAAGCCAATATTGAGTGACTGTATCCATGCAGCAAGCGGTGCCTCAAAAGCAAAAGCGGTAAGTACTGCAGAGAGTACGCCGACCAGATTCAAGACGATTTGTGTTGTTGCAAGCAGGCGCGGAGGATCTTCTTTTAACTTAAGTGCTGCGGCAGCACCCTTTGAGCCCTCTTCTGCAAGCTTTTGCAAGGCAGACTTTCGCGCCGAAATAGTGGCGATTTCTGCCATAGAGAAAAACCCGTTTATCAAAATCAATATGAATATGAATAATGCATACCACAACATGATTAAATCTCTTCAGGCTCCTGCTCTAGATCAAAACCAAATTTTTCCTTTACGGCTGCAGCAATTTCTGCGCGCGCTTTGCAAAGATTATCGTAGCTGTCTGCTGATTCATTAATCAAAATAAGTGCTGCTTTATCGCTGACTCGCATACCGTGAAGCAACTTGCCTTTGAGACCTGCTTGCTCTATCAGCCAGCCACTGGCAATTTCCCAATTATTTCCCACAAGGAAAATTGGAATACCAGGGTATTTTTCCCGCAGGGGTTCAATATCTGCTTTATTAATGACAATGTTTTTGAAAAACGATCCACTACTTGCCGTCTTTGCAGAATCAGGCAACTTATTAGTGCGGATGTCGTTAACTGCATCGCGGATGGTAGCTGCGCGGCGATCCTCAATGCCATGGTTCGTCAAATATTCTTGGAGCGAGCCGTACAGCTCACCTTCAATCTGGTGACGATGCAGACGCAGCAGCGCAGCAACTATGAAGTATTTGCCCTTGGCGGAGCCTGGTCCATCACTGTTAAAGATGCTGCTTCTGTAGCACAATGCCATATCCTCTACGGGAATATGGATAAACTCTGCCGTATCAATGTCAAAAGCATCTACGCCTAAGAGGATTTGTGACATTTCCTGGCCGTATGCACCAGCGTTTTGCATGATTGCTCCGCCGATGGTACCGGGAATCGCGGTCAGTGCTTCAGCACCATACCAGTCGCGCGAAACTGCGTATTCAACCAGGTCGTCTAAGTCCTCGCCCGAAGCAACGCGTACGTCAAGCTGGTCAGGTGCTTCGCTTGCTATGCTGATGCCCTTAAGGTGATTGTGCAAAACAACACCGTCGAAGCCAGCGTCGTGGCCAATAACATTGCTGCCACCACCTAGTATGTAGGTCGGCAGATTTTTTTCACGCACAAAATCATAGGCGGGTTTGAGATCTGCTTCTGATTCGATTTCGATAAGATAGCGAGCAGTCCCTCCAAGCCTCATAGTAGTCAGCTGCGAGATAAGAATATTCTCTCTAATGTTCATGCTTGCTATTTTAGCAGTAAGTTATTCATGAAAAGTAACAGAGAGGTGGCAGTACGGCTAAGATTCAACGCGAACTGAAACTTTTGCAAGGTAATCAACGGGATCACGCAGGCAAATTTCATCGTGAAGATATTCCGTGTAGACAGGGCCTACTGGCGTTAAGTTGTGCTCTTCTGCGTAAGCTGACATTTCTTCGTGGATATTTGCCAGCTGCCCGTAAAAGCCTCTTACATAGCCCAAGAGATAATTGCCAGCGGGGCTAACGCGGTTTCCTCTAGGGTCAAGCGATATGAAGTTATCTGGACCACCAGGCATCTTCATGAAATTTTCGAAGCGGTCATGGCGTCCTGCAATGGGAAGGCTTAGCTTGATACGCAAACTATCTGCGTTCGTACAGAAGTTAATGAATGATTCGTAGAATTCACCGTCTGCTACAAAATTGTTGCGAGGTCCTACGATATATACAAGCTCTGGCTGCTGAGAAAGAGTTACCGCTGTCTTAAATGCTTCCTTCGATCTCTTTTCGCCATCAGAGAAGAATAGGTTATGTTCTCTGATAGCCTTTTGTCCTTCTTCAATAAGTCTGCGACGTGTATGCAAGATAGTGAACTGATCTTGAATCTTTAACAGGGCAAGCCCCAGTTGCCTTTCTCGCTCACTAATAAGTTCAATGACTTTTTCAGGATCACGATCTTCTTCAATGTTAGCAATTGCTTTTAGGGGAACATTCAAATCACTAAGAACTGCAATGAATTTTACGGCAATAATTTGTTGCGGAGAGTAGTATCTGTAGTTGTTAACGGGGTCACGCTTGCTTGGAGAAAACAAACCAATATCATCCCAATAGCGCAGAGTTGTTTGCTCAATCCGGGAAAATCGTGCGAACTCCTTTATCGAAAGATGCTCTTTCACTTGGTTTATGGCCCCTAACAAAGGATAAATGGGAGTCTCCTGACATCTTCTATTTTAGCTTAATTCGCCCTTAAATTGCATATAAGAGCTCTTGAGGGACCGCCAAGTACTCTTGAGCTCTCATATGCTTATACCTGCACTGCATTTCTGCAGTTGGTAACTAGGCGTGCTCGGTCATGTGTGCGGCAATGATCGAGCACTTAGTGAGGTATTCTCAAGCCTTAAAGAAAGGCATGTGAGACGAAACCATAGATAATATGATGCGCCCTGTAGTTACTTGAAGGTCAACACATTCCTAAAAATTATTTTTACACTCGATAAGCGGCGATTTTCTTGTTTTCTTCTTTACTTCATGCGAGCAAACCTTCAAGCACGCTTAAAGTTTTTCGCTCTTTTAGCACATTTCGGGCAAGGCTAAATTCAAAGAACGAACAACACGATAAGCGCTGTTTAAGAATCCACGGAGACAAAAGCCTGGTCAGGCTCCGCAAAAAATATAAAATTTGAAATAAGTAAATGATTAGAAATGAAGGAATGGTGGACCCGGGCTGACTCGAACAGCCGACCTCACGGTTATCAGCCGTGCGCTCTGACCAACTGAGCTACGGGTCCTTAAGGAATCAAGCTTTAATACTCTAGCTGAAATTGCTCAGATATGCAAGTAATTATGTGAGGGACTACGGTAATTAATCTAGGCATCGTTCGTATCTAAATCTTTACAAGTCGCTGCCAGATGAGCCAAAGCACGAAGCTTACTGCCACTATAGCAGCAAATACTGGAACAGTTGCCGCAGTTAAAGTACCCAGTCCGATAAACGGTCCGACCAAATAAAGAGCTGCGAAATAACCGCTGATGGTTAACGTCAATATGGCAAGGTTGTGCCAATTCAGCGGCCAGCAGGCACGAATAACATTATAGAAGGTAATAACGCCCAGACAGCAATACATCAAAGTTATCGTATCGACATGGCTCCAGCCTTGAGCTAGCCCATAAAAATGAATGAAGATGAAGCTCAGCGTGATGAGTATCGCGTTAGGAAGCGCGCGCATAAGTGCTGTTCTTAAAAAGTCTTTGGTGACGGCCGCCCTATCCTTTTTGAATGAAAAATAGAACGTTGGCCAACCAATAGTTTGGTCTGCCATCGTAACTTGAATCGCCACAAAGGGAAACAGAAAGAGACCACCTGCAAGCATGCTGACTGAGCTAGTCACCACAAGGAACAGCGAGTAAATTGTCTTGATGAAAAATATGGATGCGCTGCGCAACATGTTGTTTACTACGCGGCGTGCCTCATACAGTATCTCGGGCATATCTGAAAAATCTGATTTCAGCAGCACCACATTAGCTATTTGCTTTGTTGCCGCATCCCCTGTTGCCATTGCAATCGACAAATTTGCCTCGCGCATGGCCAATATATCGTTAACGCCGTCTCCTGCCACACCAACAGTCTTGCCACGCTCTCGCAAAGTCGCAACAATAAGTTTTTTCTGCTGAGGAGAAACCCGCCCAAAAATGGACGCGTTTTCAATGGCTTGCATCAGCTGCTCATCACTGAGACTTGAGGCATCTACATAGTGATCAGAACCTTCAAAGCCTGCACGCTCTGCGATGATAGACACTGTTTCAGCGTTATCTCCCGATATTATCTTGAGGTCAACGCCCTGCTCTTTGAAATATGCAAGCGTTTCAGCAGCACTGTCACGCAAAGGATCATCTAGCATAATGCAGGCAAGTGGAGTAACGCTTAACTGGCTTTCGTCTTTGCCGGGCAAGTTCTCTTGATATCCCAGCATCAGCACACGATATCCCTGCTTTTGTTTGGACTGTATGAGCGCAGACAGACTTTCCGAAACATCAGAGCAAATCATTTCAGGCGCGCCCAACACTACCGCCCCAAGCCTGCTCAAATCCCCATCAGCACTATCTTCAGCACCACCTGGCTTGGCAAAAGATATCGCGCCCCACTTACGCTGCGATGAAAACGGAACTCTGCATTGCTCATCGCCCAGCACAGCGGCAACACCATCGCTACTGCCACTGCTGTCGCTACCGTCGCTATTCTCACATCCGTAGACTTCGCGCAAAGCCTCCATAGTCGAGTTCTTATCAGTACTTGCTGCAAGGTAGTGGCGCAGCACCTTCTGGACAAACTCATCCGCCTGTCCTTCAAGCACAGCCAGCTCTGCAACCCGCATCTTGCCTTCTGTAATAGTGCCTGTCTTATCCAGACACAAAGTGTCCAAGTGCGCCATTGTTTCGATGGAATACATTTCCTGAACCAGCACTTTGCGAAAGCCCAACTTTACCACGCCTGTGACCAGCGTAACGGCGATTAGCACAACCATGCCGCGAGGAATCATGCCCAATATCCCTGCCGTGACCGCAAGAACCGCTGTGTCAGTTTCAACATGATTAATAAACAGGGCTTGAATTAACAGGAAAATCCCTAGGGGGAGTGCGATCCAGCTAACAAACTTCATCACGATGCCCAGCGCGCGCATCAATCCAGATTCAACAGGTCGGTACTGCTTTGCCTCAATGGCAAGTTTTGTCGAGTAATTATCAGCTCCTACATGAGTAACTTTTGCATAGCACTGACCGCTCGCAATAAAGCTGCCTGATAATAACTGTGTACCCTGTTGTTTGATAAGAAGGTCAGACTCCCCCGTAAGCAGCGCTTCGTTGACCTCTACGTATCCACCGATGACCTCAGAATCTGTGGGGACTTGGTCGCCTGCTGAAAGCAGCAACACATCGTCTAACACGATATCTTTCGGTGCGATTTTTTGCTGTTCGTCGTCGCGCAACGCCACCACAGGGTCAGTGTTAATAAGGGTTAGCTTATCGACAATGTGGCGCGCGCGGATTTCAACAACAATCCCCAAGGCAACGTTGAAGGCGACCAGCAAAATGAATAGTGAGTTTATAAAAGAGCCAACAGCAAGTATTGCTACTGCGATGATAAGGCTCGTGACGTTAAAGAGGGTAAAAGTATTGCCACGAATAATATCCCAGTTCGACTTGCTGGGATTTGCAATATAAGAATTGTCTAGCCCGCGCTGCCTTTTAGACGCGACCTCTGCACTTGTTAGTCCCCGTATCATTATTCAAGCAATGCCTCTGCATGCTCGAGTACCTGGTCGACACGGTCCATCCACCTGTGATTGCCCTCGTAGTTATGAACACCGTTTCCATTCTCTGAAAAGACCCAGTCCCAAAACCACACTGCCTCACGCTCGAGCCCGCGCAAAACCTCAATCTGCACGTCGCTTAGGCGGTTAGCATCCTGTGCCATAGCAAACGCAATCTGAAAGCCTGCAAGGCGTTCTCCCTGCGCAAGGGTGCGCGACCTACTGCTTGCCTGCGTGTCATAAATCAGCTGCAAAATGGCTGCGTCTCCCCCGCCGTGGCAAGGCGCACAAGCAGTGTCTCTGATTTCACGAGACTGCGACGGTGAAGTAATCGTATGATTGGTGAGAAACCCGCCCTGCCCATCAGGGGTCGATCGCACCATATGGCAATCCACGCATGTCATGCCTTCTTGCTGGTGAATGCTGCCTGCAAAGTGTTGGTATTCAGGGTGTTGTACTTTTAGCTGTTCGGTACCTGTATTAGGGCTGACGTGGTCAACCAAGCCCAGCGCATTGTAGTACGCAAAAATAGTTTCTGGGTCAGTTGGTCCTGGCGGCAGTGACACCTGCCACGTTTGCTGGTCAAAATAATATTCGTTGTGGCATTGCGCACAAGATGCCGTTGATCCGCGCGTATCTTCATACCAGATACTAAAGTGGCTGCGAATGGAACCGGTGAAACCACCGTCTAGTCCTTCTCCGCCAAGGCCTCGTCCTGGTTCGTTACGGTGACAGTCATAGCAAGTAATAGTACTGGTCATCTGGTCAGCGACCTCGTGAAATCCTCGTGACCACGTGCCTTGCGGGTCACGTGCTTCCATAATGACGTAGTCTGGCGTTTTGCACGCAAAGCATGATGCCGGATGTTCATCAGTAAGGCGCGGAGTTGTTTTTACGTTTCCAACCGCATAGTCATGAGGCATTGGCGAATAATAGGCCTGATAAAAACGCGACCCTGCAAAAATAGTGCTTAAGAAAGGATACAGCTCGAGGTAATCTTTTTTAGACTCATAATTTCTGTCTGCAAGGAAAGTCTGTGTTTGATAGGGGAATTGATCCATCCAGTATTGCGCATCCAAAATAGGATCGTAGTCGATGCGCCTAATTTGGTCAGGCTGAACTGAAGGATTTGGCAAGCCATCTGGTCGCCCTGCCACTGGATCTTCCCACGGGTGCGGAGGCACGTTAGCCTGCTGCAGACCGTTGTTCCCCAGTCCTGTAAAAATAAGAACACCCACAACAATCGCAAGCATTGCGCTAATAGCAGAAAGTAAAATTACGATAATTCGCTGCTGCACGGTGATGGTCCTCTCTGTGTCAGTCAGAAATACCACAAAATTGAAAAAGTCAGAAGCACTGCTTCTGACTTTCGTTAGCAAATAGGCTGAAATGGTGGAGGTTACCGGGATCGAACCGGTGACCTCTGGCTTGCAAAGCCAGCGCTCTCCCAGCTGAGCTAAACCCCCACAGATAACAGCGACGTACTAGTATACAGCATGTGCAAGAAAAGGCAAGTTATTATGTGTTTGGAATTTCATGCTTCCCAATCTTTGGATCTTTTAGCTTTAGCTCATCTTTTATCTGAGAAGTTGACACTCCCTCTGTTCTGTCCAAAAATGTTAGCTCGCAGTAATCCTTCAGATACTCGAACCTATCGCTACCTGCCCAGTCTCCACCCATGACCACGACATCTACTTCATATTTTTTGACATCATCTGGCTTTTGTTCCCAATTGTCCTCAGGAATAACCAAATCAACTACGCGCAAAGCTTCAAGCATCTCTTTTCTATTTTCATAGCTATGGTAAGTTACCTTGTCTTTTTCCCTAAGGTTAAACTCATCGGTTGAGAGCGCGACGATAAGATAATCCCCCAACGCCTTTGCGCGCTCTAACAGCCTAATATGCCCATAGTGCAAAAGGTCAAAAGTTCCGTATGTTAGCACTTTTTTCATCTATGTAAGTCTCTCATCTATTCCTGCAGTCGCTCTACGTAGAGCCTTCCCCTGTCTTGCCTGAGCAAATCCATTGCTATTTCAGATATTTCTAAATCGAAACAAAGCTTGTGTTTTCTTTTTCCAATCAATTCGATATATACATCCAATTCGCTTCTTAAATCATCAAGTTTACCCTCTTTGTGCAGCGAAATTATCTTTTCTTTTTCTGGCAAGTAAATACCCTTTAAGTAAATCATGTCTACGATGTACCTGGTTTTCTTTTGCTCTGCTCGTATTCTTCTATTTACTCGTGCGCTGTGCTTAAGCTTTATCCAAACTCTATTTCTAATAAACTTTTTGTCATTCCAGTGGTGGCCGGCCAATGCCTTTTCATAATTTTCAGATGTAATGCATGGATTTATTATCATGTCATCATTGCCAACTTTAAGCTCTATACTTTTCCATCTAAGTCCGAACCTATACATTAAATATTCTTCTGTATAGCTAAAAGTCTGAAAAGAGTTACCGTACAGCTTCACAGACTTCTTTGGGCCCATAAGCAGCAAGCTTGGATACACTTTGCTCACGAGCCTAAACTGCTGCATTTGACCTTCGCTTGCAGCTATTTGCTTATTAAAATAGTTCTTTACGAATCTTTCTTTACCGCAGAGTAGCAAGAAAAATTTAACCACGTATTTTAATACCAAGGCCTTTATGCTAACTCTCTGCTTAAAATTCCCGGAGTTAAGATTGATTCCTCTCTCGATTAATCTTTTTACCTGATTAACATGCGAATCATCTCTTATGATATCTATTCTTACAAATATGCCGTTATAGTTAAATCCTCTATGATTTAACATGTGGTAACAAAGACTTTCTTTGTCTATGTATCGAAGAGAAAAATCAGGGTAATTTTTATTATTCCCCCAATGCTCTAACGAGCGACCTTTCCTTTGATCCATAGCTTCAAGAAATTTCCCAACATCATTAGCAAATAGTGCAACACTGATATGGTGAGCACCTTCGGGCAATTTTTCGACTCTATAAGCCTCAAGCAATGCTGTGCCACACAGATAATAATCAATGCCGTTTTGCTCGCAACACTGGTCTATTTCTTTCAGCAGTGCAAAAGCTTTTTCCTGTATTCTATTCATCGCAATCATCCCTGCCAATCGGCAGAAAGCTTTTGCAGTTCCTGCATTTTTTCTTTAATGTTTAAAAGCACAATTCCGTTAGTGGTAGATGCCCAAGCCTTGCCATACAGTTCTGCTGCCTGCTCAAATTGTCCTTCAAGGTAATACAGGTCTGCCAAAAAACTCAGCAGCTCCCCATCGCCTGAATACATTTCACACGCATCTTTAATGCGCTGCTCTAGCTGCAGAAAATCATATTCCTTTTTGCGTATCTGCGCCACAATATCTGCCTTTTGCACATCATTTTGCTGCGGATAATCCGCAAGAAATGCAGCGATGTCATCTTCTACTTCAGACAAAGTGTTGTCATATCTACTAACAACTATTTTTCGAATTGTCGCAATAAGCTTTGACAGATCTTCGAGTCGCTCACATTTGGTCTGCCTATGACTATTCCTTATCTTTAATATCTTTTCTGCATCATAGTACCTACCAAGCATTGTCAAGGAATACAGAATTGTATAAATCGTGTCATCATCTGAGGAGATGAAAATATTCCTTCTAATGAAAAGAGTGCTTATCTGAAGTGAAATATATTCACTAAAAGTGTTTGTAATTGCAGTGAAATTTTGTTGCAGCAAATCCTGTTCAAGCTGGTCATACTCCGCAAGAATTGCCTGCAATCTTAGTTCTGCCTCGATCTTTTGCAAAAAGGCAGTTTCCTTGTCGACCACGACTCTATGCTTGTATTTCAAAACATTTCTTGTCTTTCTTCGCAGCAAATCTTTCCTCATTTTGGGGAGGTTGACCTGCGCATAAATATAATCCATGTGTTCTTTGTAGCTCTTATCGATATTTCCCATAGAAGTGTGAACGATTTGATCATCAACAGATGGCACGTTCACCCATGTATCACCATAATCAGTCCGCAGCTGATCTTCTACTCTTGTTGCTACTGGCAGCTTTAAATCTTCAAATTGGACATATCGTGCCTTTTGAAAGATTTCCTTTTTATAGACGATTTGCCTCTGTCCCCAGCGCAGACAAAAAGTACTGCATTCTTCTTCTTTGTAATTGAAGAGCTCTTGCTCTAATCGCGATAATATTTTTTTATCGCCAATAAGTTTACCTTTAATTCTGTTTCGCACATAGGCTTTTGTGTCTGTAACTTCTTCAGGCAACCTATCATTTGCCAAAGTAAAATTAGTCACAAGCAACTCGACATAGAGCCAAAGATTTTTGAAATATCTTTGCTTGAGAACCGCATCATTTGGAACGGGATCAAGAATGAAAAATTCCACCTGCACCCCATGAGGAGTTTCATCAGCAATCCTGCTGTTATAAAACATAGTACTGTTCTCATCTACAACTCTACAAAGGGGGTTTCTGTAGTTGGGAAAAAGCTCGGTCGTTACCAACGTTAAGTGCTCAGGAAGTTCTTCTTGTAGCTTATCCTTTAACCTCAGCCAATTGTCTCGCGTAATATAAAGATCAGCATCATCATCCCAAGGCAAAAACCCACCATGTCGAACCGCGCCAAGTGCAGTTCCTCCCCCTAGGTAATAGGTGATGTTGTTTCTTTGGCAAATAGCATCAATGCTAGTAATTATTTCCAGAAGTCTTTTCTGAAGCGGAGTCAATTAATCTGTTCCTTTGTGCGTATAGAGTTACAAATAGAAATTATAGACTTCGTCTACATTTTCTAGCTCATAGTTTTGCGGAATTGCAGCACTTGCCAAATCTTTTCCTTCAAATTTATCCTGCACAAAATACTCTACATTTCCAAATTTTTCATACCATTTCAAAATAGTGTCAATATGTGGCGTATCAATATCACACATTATCGCAAAACCTTTTATCGTACAAAGTCCAAAAGGCAAATCTTCTTTAAAATAACGAGATTCTTTGTCGATGACAAATCTTCCATCTTTTTCAATCATCGGAGACAAAATATGTTTCATCGTTTCAATGCTGCGAATCTTATCTGTCATTGCACGGACTGTTCCAGATTCGTAGTGTTCGGTAAGCGGAATAACTCCTGACATATCAAGTTCTGCCAATGCACGGCAAATCTCTTGCAATTCGTTATCGCAACCTATCAACATCTCTGAAGATGCATCATCCCATTCAGCATAAAAAGGTATATTTCTTTCCCATGTCATACCCTCTTCATAGTCCTTCAGCATAGCGTAAAGTCTACTTGTGTGCATAAGGGGATTAGATGGGGTAAAGGTAACTACGAGGTAGTTAGCCAATGGCTCAATCTCCATGTCCAAAATATCTGCCATAGTGCGAGAAACCTCTTCTGTGGCAGCGCGAGGAATAGCAGCAAGTCTTGTCTTTGCCTTCTTTGATGAAGTAACCGATTTTCCATACTCCACAATTCTGGAAACGCATGGGACTCTATCCATGCCGAAGAAAATTGCGCCCTTCTCCAAAACTTCTTTGCAGAAAAATTCGGCTCCTCCCGAGCCCGGAACGACGCCAACCATCGCACCACTTTTCACATAAGGAGCGATATCTTTTAACGTGTCTTCAACCATAAAAGAAGGATGCGTAATAAAGACTACATCTGCATCTTCTACTGCAAGCTTATAACTATCAGTAACGCACTTTATTGTTGAAATCGACTGAGCGCCTGAAACCTTATCAATGTAAGTAATCTCGTTGCTCCAAATATCTGGTTTCGAACTATGAATGTATACATCGTGCTCTTTTGGAATGTAGCACGCCATAGCAGCGCCCAAGTTTCCGCCACCGATTATTGCTATCTTCATTGCAGTTTCACTCCTACCAATTTACGGTCTGTCTGCCGCATCAAACTTATCCCAAAACTCTTCCATCGCCTGCCTGCTTCCCGTAGAAATACGAATGTAGTCTTTAAACATTGGGATGGAATATTTTTTAACAAGCACTTTCTGCGCAAGCAACTTATCAAAAACCTCATCTACACTTGTTTTGCACTTAATAAAAACGTAATTTCCATTTTCTGCATATACTTCCCTGCCTGATTCCTCCATTTTTTGAAGTATGTAATTGCGTCCTTCAAGCTCTGTAGCAACCAACTCATCAATAAGGCCTTCTTCTTGCATGATAGCCTCTGCGAAAAGCAATGCAATCGTATTTACATTAAAAGTTTGTCGTATCTTTTCCAGATACGAAATTATTTCCTCGCTACCAATTGCATATCCAATACGCACTCCAGCAATCGAGCAAAGCTTTGAAAATGTCCTAGTTACGACAATGTTGTCATATTCCTTAATCAGGTGAGCATAGGTGTCTTTGTGGAAATAATGGTAGGCCTCATCAATTATGACAATGGCACCTTTTTCTTGAGCTTTCTCAACAATGCTTCTTACTTCTATCTCTGTGTAGATAGTGCCGATAGGATTATTAGGGTTGAGTAAGGTCACAATAGAGGTATTGTCATCTATCGCTTCTATAATCTTGCCTGGATTAAGCGTAAAGTCATCAGCGTAATCGACAATTTCTGTTTGCAGGTTGAACATTCTTGCATACACCATGTACATCTCAAAAGTTGGATACACAGATACAAATTTGCTTCCCTCTTTTGAAAAAACTTCAAAAATGCTCTTAATGGCCTCATCTGATCCATTGCTAATAAAGATGTTACAGGGATCGACGCCATTATCTTCTGCCAAAATACTCGCGAGCCTGTCTGGCTCTGGATACATGGCCAACATAGCTGGTGTGATTTGTCCCATAACTTTATCAAAAAATTCTTGTGGCAGCCCCTCTGGATTTTCATTCATATCTAGTCGCAGAGAGTCAATTCTGTCCTGACTCATCCTGACTCTTTCCAAATCCTTTATATGCTGCTTAACAAATTTCCCCACGTACGTCCCCCAGCTCAAATTCCTCTAAGTTAACCGTCTGCGCTATTATCTATCTACTCTTCTCGATATAGTCCAATATCTGCTCATAATCATCGTAGTAGTCAACTTCTCTCCAAAAGTGGCTACTGATGTCTAAGGTGCGAATTCTTTTGCCATCATCTGCAAGAGTATAAAGAACATCTTCCCACCAACGATCATGCTTTTGCTCATTGATCATTTCAACCAAAGTAGTGCTGAATTGCGGCAGGAAACTCTTGCTGATTTTTGCTATTCCAACATATTCACAATCGCGCTCTTCTTCTGGAAGCTCTTTGCCATACTTTACAACACATTCTTCTTCATCAAGGCCAAAGAAATAATCTCCGAAAGCAATTCGTGTCTTGTCAATTGCCATAATCGCTTCGCGCTTATCATTAATTATCTGCTCGAGCACATCTTTTTCCAAAAAAACATCTGCATTCATTACGATTAAATCATCGTCGAGCTCTTCTCTCATAAACCATAAGCTAGCTATACTATTCGTTACATCAAAAAACGGATTGCTATATACCTTTATGTCTGTACCCTCTAAAGCCTTTTCCACCAAATCAGCCTTATAGCCAACACAAACTATTGGCTCAATGCCCAATTCTTCTAACATAAGTACTGTTCTGCGAATTAAAGGTACTTCCCCTACAAGCAAAGTAGACTTTGGAATATCACCTATCATTTTTGAAATTCTCGAGCCTCTGCCGGCAGCCAATAGTATGCACTTCATGTTTTCTCCCTTTGCCATTAAATATTCTGCATTACTGCACATACTAGTTTAATGCTTGTTTGAGCATTATCAATGAATTGTTTCCACATTTTGAGAAAGTTCTTCTTTGCGTCACGATGCGAGCTTTATCCTAATCAATATTTTCGCTTGAAATCTTGTGGTTAAGGTACACAATTCCCGTTCCCACAAACTCTGACTGCACAACAGTAAATTCACGCTTTGTACAAGCTCGCTTTGAAAGGCTTGATATCGTATCCCACAGCTCAATGGTTATGTTATACCTGCCAGGAATTAGGGGCAGCTTGCCAAATTCTATTACCCCTTTATGCCAACCGACACCACTATCAAGACGTCCTGCCTGCGTGTCAGACGAAAAGACTGTAATCCCTTCTGAATTTTCAATAGCAATCGAGGCAGTCAAAGAGCTTATTGGTCGCATCACTCCGTAATCAAATTCAACCCTCATTGGATAATTGTAAACAAATCTATCTGTTATTTCTCCAGCATCATCAAAAAGCTTTGCTTTGCGAGTACGCAAAATATCGCGCTTTTCTACAACGATGTCCTCATCCTCAAGCTCGGCCTTCTTTCTTGCCTTTTCGCGAGCCTTTGCGCGCTCTTCTTTCAAAAATTCTTCGTACTGAACAACTACTTCTCCTACATCCCCCTGTGCCACCAACTCGCCCTGATTAAGCCATATGGCACGAGTACAAAAGGCTTGAACAGTTCTCATGCTGTGGCTAACAAAGAGAATCGTTTTTCCCGCTTCGCGAAATTCGTTCATCTTTGCGATACACTTCATCTTGAAAACTCGATCACCCACAGATAAAGCTTCATCAACAATGAGTATGTCAGGGTTGATGCTCGCTGCTACTGCAAATCCAAGACGAGCCTTCATCCCGCTAGAATAAGTTCGGTAAGGCTGGGTAATATGAATTCCAATATCTGCGAAATCAATGATTTCATCTTTAAGCTCCTCTATTTCCGCTCGAGGAATTCCCATCGCAAGAGCCTTATAGTAAATATTCTCTTCACCTGTCAGCTCTTTATTAAAGCCACTACGCAACTCCAGCATAGCCGAAATCCGACCACGCTTAATAACCTCTCCGGAGTCTGGCTGTGTCACGCCTGTAATCACCTTAAGCAAAGTCGACTTTCCACTGCCATTTCTTCCCAAAATAGCGGTCACTTCGCCCTTTTCAAACTTGTAATTGATGTTATCAAGTGCCGTAAAATTGCGATGGGCAACTTTAAACCCTAAAGTACCTAAAGCGCGCTTTACATCACCCGAGTAAATAGCGTAATTCTTAGTCAAATCGTTGACTTCAACAGCATAGGGTGAGTTATGATCAAATTCACTCATAAAATCTTTCCTATAGCACGTCTGCAAAATTCTTCGACATGCGTGTCCATACGAATAAGGTCACTAATCCAATAACGGCCATCAAACCCCAAAAGTAAGCTGTCCATCCAAGATTTGACCAAAACCATGTCTCATAAATCAAAATATAGCGATAACCTTCAACTATATAAATAATTGGATTAAGCATCATGGCTGTTTTTAAGGGTCCTGGATCAAGAGTGCTAAATGGCCAAATGACGGCCGAAATCCAGAATAGCAATTGTGTCATCGATCTCAGAAGCTGCGTTACATCCTTGGAGTACACTGTCAGTACTGAAAATAGGGTGGATATCAATAAGGTGAATACAAAAATAGCAAAGAGGAAATAAACTATTTGAAGCCAGTAAATAGTAGGCGGATAGCCAAACAAGGCGAAAGCCACCATAACAAACACCATCAATATGACATGCACTATAAAAAGAGACAACATATAAAATTGAGGAATAGTAATTGCTGGGAAAAGTGACTTTGTTACTAGGGATCTATTTTTGCGGATCGAATTAGACCCCTCTGAAAAAGCTGAACCAATATATTGCCAAGCAAACATACCCGGAATTAACCAAACGAGAAACGGAACATCCCCCGGAATGGCACGTCCACCACGAAGACCAATCTCAATAACAAACCAGAATACTAAGACATATATAAGCGGACGAACACCTGCCCAGACTATACCAAGTACAGCACCCTTATATTTTTTCTGCAAAGTGCGCAAAGCAAACTCCCAGGTAATTCTGCGATTATCCCATGTTTGTCTTGCGAGCTCTACAGCTGTTTTTATTAATTCAGCAATCATATCTCGACCATTGTAGCAAATCCTGCAGCAATTCCTACGTGCGTAGAGAAAGTGAAAAGTGTCATCGAGGTCTTCTTAGTCAAAATTTAGAACAGCTGCTCGTACTGAGCCTTTACCTTTTGGTTATGCGCATCAGCGTCAAAGGTAACCGGCTGAATTTTACCCTCTGCAAAGTCTTTCATTCCCTCTAAGATACCAGCTTCGTTATCGGGAACGAGTGTACCGTTTAGCTGCGTCAAAAATTCCCTTGGCCCAGGTATATCTGTTGAGATGCAAGGAATGCCCAGTGTAGTTGCCTCTAGCAGAACAAGCCCTAAGGCCTCATAGTGAGAAGACAAAATAAATAAATCACATCTCCTTAGAACAGGAAACGGATTGCTAAGGTGTTTGATTGTGACTACTCTATCTTTGCAGTCAAATTGTTGGACATACTCGCAAAGTTCTACATAATCATCTCCACGGCCGCCAATAATAATCAAGAACGAATCGCTATTCTCTTTCCAAAATGTATCGAAAGCACTAACGAGCCTCTTATGCCCCTTTTCTGGAGAAAAGCGTCCTATGTTAATGAATTTCGTGCTGGCGCCTTCAAGAATCTTTACTAGGTCAGCTTTGCTTACGCTCGATAGAGTCTCTTTGTCGAAGCATAATTCTTCTTTGCTCTTTTCAAGAACTCTGGCTGAATTGTGAGCATTTTCGACCAGCACAATATTGTTTTTTCTGCCGCTAATTTCGCTGGTAGGCTCAATCAGCTCAGGTGCAACAATGGCGACTTTATCGTAATTATTATAGGCACTCCTTAGCGTATGGTAATGCTGACTTCCTCTGGTTTTAATCTCTGAAACCATATCACTATGTACAAAAATTACCTTTTTTGCAGGCATCCTTTGTAAGACCCCTGTTACCCAACTTTCATACCCTGTAAAGTGAATAACCCTATCAAAAGACGCTCCTCCAAAGAACCTGAGTGCTTCTCGCTCAGATAAGCGCTGGATGTACTTTTGTACAAATCTAGAATTGTTATTAAATCTGTAAAACAATGCATAGGCAATTAGCTCTTTTGCAGAAAGGCTAAGAGTGCCTACAATAGGAAAAACGGCTGAACCTTGCGGAAGCCTTTCTGCCCTGTGGGGATATTTCGCCATATCTGTCGATCTAAAGCAATAGAAGATATTTTCTTTACCCTTATCAATGATCTCAATTAGAGACAATGCTGAAATAGTAAGCCCATTAAGCGGCAAGCTCGAAACATGCATGAGCGTAGTAGGTTTAGCATTGTCTGCGACATACTGTGACTTTATTTTCTCAGAAAGTATGCCGCCTACTACATAGCCCAATAAATCCTTCGTAGCATCAATAGAATCAAAAGTGCAGAACTTTTCTATGAAATCAGCATCGTCGTACCCTTTAGGACTTCTAATCTGCTCAAGCAATTCCGGTGCAGTTCTGACCTTAGTAAAAGGCAGATGATCAAGCGGATAATAAATATCCCTCTTTTGCAGATAATCTTCAAGATCATAAGTGTACAGTACTATCTTTTTTCGCGTGTTCACAAAATCAAAGAGAACGCTGGAATAATCCGTTATTAAAACATCGGCAGTGTTGAGCACCTCATAAGTCTCATGATCTGCAGGAAACGCTTTAATGTGCTTGAAAGATGCAAAGTCGATCTTTTCTTGTGCAAGTACATGCATTTTTACGAAAAAGATCTCGTCATCTGAAAGCTGTGCATCGAGAAATTTAAGGCTTTCAATCATCGTGGAAATGTGACACTTGCCTTGCTCGCTACCACTATCGCCACTGCCGCTTACATCCCTCCAAGTAGGCATGTAGACAACAATTTTTTTATCCTCAAGGCCCAATTCTTTTCTGGTTTGTTGCTCCTTTTCCCTATCAAGCAAAATAGCATTTCTAGGATAGCCACAGTGCAGAACTTCCCCTTTGCGCAAGTGAGTCAAACCATACGCAGTCATCATCTTGTCTTGTACTTCTAAGCTGTTATATACCAAGTAGTCACTGCATACAAAATTGCGCTTGACGTTTCCAGAATCCCATTTACCCGCAACATCATCATCTCCCATATGCTTCAAGGGAGTTCCGTGCCACGTATTTGTATATACCTGACCTTCTTTTTTTATAAAGTAGCCCTTAAAGGTAGTGTCGTTAAAAAGATATTTTGCACTTGCCAAGATTTTGCAATACTTAGGCTTATCTATAGTTATGCAGTGCACCCTCTCAAGTCCGTAGCGCGCGAGCAAAGCTTTGACTTCAGGCTTTGCCCCTTTGCTGACTGATAAATAAATTTTTAGGTTAGGATAATTTTCACACAGCTCTTTGGTGAGATAAAAAATATTATCAGCGAAGCTTGCTCCATGCTTTGACTCCAAAAGCACAGTGCCGCTGTCTATTTTTTGTGAATAATAGTAGTGCAGATACACTGCGTCACGCGCAACTCTCTTGGCAGCTCCAAACATTTTTTTAAGCCTAGCGATCATGTATCAAAACCTTTTATGGATTTACTCTCTCGTCCAGTTTGCTAACTGCTAAGGTCGCGCTCGCGATACAGCAAAAGCGACACAGCCATCATAGCAAAGGCAATCGCTGTCATAACCCCCAAAGTGACCCACGGTATTTCTGCCTGCGTAATATTTGGGATCAAGCCAAAGGTTGACATATTCATTAGCCAAGTAGGAATTTGCGGGAAGAGTTGTCCAAAGTATCCTAGGAAAAAACTCACGCCTAAATAAGTCCAGCTGATGGCAGACGCATAACGCGGCAAAGCAGCTATAAGCAACATAGCGACTGCAAGATGTATCCAAACTGCCGGCAAGTAAATCAATATTCCCTTAAATACAAATTCTGCAGATATGGGATCGCTGGTCATCACGGCAACTGCTGCTGCCCAAAGGCCGAGCGCACTCAAAAGCAACATCACTACACTGCTCTTAAAGGCGATGATTCCGTAGCCTGAAAGGAACTTGATTCTTGACACTGGTGTCGAAAGAATAATCTCTGCTCGTCCCTCTTCTTCTTCGCGTCTTGTTCGCAGCACAACCATGATTGGCACTGCAGCAAGCATCCCTGCTAGTACTACCAAAATCATTGAAGCAAATGATTCTGCCATGGTGTAGCCCAAGTCATTGGTAAGAGCTGCAGCAAAGAACGGAGAGGTCTCGATGAAAGCCGTTATTTGATTCATGATCGAGCCATAACTTGCACCCAAAAGCATCGCACCAATCGCCCAGCCAATCAAAGTATTTCTCATCAGCGAAAAGCTTAGGCCGATATTTGACCTGAGCAAGAAGCCAGCATGTGCAGGTCCTGGCTTTTGAGGAACAATGCCTGCTCCTAGATCACGGCGAGCATTCAAAAAGTACGCAACGACTACCAGCACTGCAGCAGTCGCAAGCAGCCAGGGCAGCGGCCAAAAGTTGTTTGCGCCGAAAGCTTCAACGCGCAGCGACAAACCTAGGGGCGAAAGTAGCGAAAGTGTTTCTCCCCAGTTGTAGTCAACGCGCAATACGTCGCCTGCTGCTCGCAGCAAATACATAAGCCCCACAACAATGCTGCTGTAGGCAAGTGCACCACGCGAAGTACTCGCAAGTTGCGAACAAACCGCAGCAACGCCTGCAAAAACCATACCAACTGCACCACATGCTGCGCCATACAAAAATGCACCTGTAGCGTTCATACCGGGAACATTAACCATCAGTATGCCTACCCAGTTTGCCAACACAACTAAAATGTTCAGCACAAAAGCTGCCAGCAGCGCTGCATTTAACGGAGCAAGCCTACCAACAGGTAACGCGCGGATAATTTCTGCACGCTCTTGTTCTTCATCTGCACGGGTATAGCGCACAATGAAAAAGATGTTCATGAGCGCAACAGCAGTCACCGTCATCAGCAACATCATGCCAGCTACCATCGTGGCAGAAGTATAGTTATTCGCATCAAAAACAGGTCCAACCATGGCAAGCATGGCAGGATTTTGCAACATGGGAAGCATTGCATGCAGAGTTGCTGGGTCTCCGTAAATACTGTGAAGTTCAAAAGAAACAGCAGCGATAAGAGCCATCAACCCTGCCAGCCATGCAGCAGAAATTATGCGATCACGGCGCGCATAAAACAGTGCTATTCGCAGCGAGCCTGTATTGTTATCACGAAAATTACTGAGCGGACTGGGCATAACGTCTCGCCTCCGCTTCCATCTCTTCAATGGCACTTTCAGTTTCTGCGCCATCCTTGATAAGCAGGCCTTGCCTTATGACTGCCGCGCGGTCTGTTAGATCGCGCACTTCTGACATGATATGGCTGGACAACAAGAAGGTCTTACCTTGCTCTTTTTGTTCAATCACGCAACTTTCAAAAACTTTACCCATAGTTGGATCAAGTCCACTGGTGGGCTCATCAAGCAAATACAGATCGACATCACTTGCAAAAGCAGCAATCAATGCCACCTTTTGACGATTTCCTTTTGAGTATGTCCTGCATCGCTTTGTCGGGTCTAGTTCAAATCTTTGAATCAAGTCATCACGGCGCTTGCGTATGTCTGCAGTACTTGCCTTATTACCGCGTAAATTAATAAAGAGATCAATGACTTCGCCACCCGTAAGGTTTGCCCACAGGTTCACATCTCCTGGGACATAAGCTAAGCGACGATGAATTGCTACAGGATCTTTCCAGGCATCAAGCCCAAAGACCTTAACATCGCCACTGGTTGCACGCAGAATTCCTAGAAGCGTACGAATAGTGGTTGATTTGCCTGCACCGTTGTTGCCGATAAAGCCAAAGACCTCGCCCTGATTAACGGCAAAGGTAATGCCTCCCAAAGCTTCAACTTTGCCAAAATGCTTGACCAGATTGTCGACTTCAATAACGGCTGAATTAGTAGCTGGATTATCATTTAGGGTGTTAGTAGGCTTTTCCATAAACAGAAGACCCTTCCTTGTTGCAGGTATGACAGCACGTAGTACATAGTGTAATATTCACAAAAACTACATATATCACTGTACCCTGTTTGTACTTCTGTTGCAAATGCGAAATTGCAAGCAATGCTAAAATGGCGACATGAACCCAACCACATTAAAAACCAAAAAATCCAGCGCCGCCGACAGGTGGCACGTTCGTGCTGAGTCGGAACTGGGATTTCCCTTTCCCAAGGCAGTAAGTCGTATCGGAGCTGTCACGCAGGCGCGCGCCACTGAAGTCGCAAAGCGACTGCGAAAAGCCTACCCAATTCCTGCAGGTAGCACCCGCGAACAGTTCCTCGACTTTACTAATCCTTTTGAGTGCGTAGTTGCTGTTGCCCTGTCGGCGCAAACGACTGATGAAAACGTCAACAAGGTACTGCCGACGCTCTTTGCGCGCTGGCCAGACTCTGCTGCTTTAGTTGCAGCACAGCAAAAAGACGTGGAGGAGGTTGTCCATTCACTAGGATTTTACCGTCAAAAAGCACGTAACCTGCTGGGCATGGCACGTATTGTCGTTGACGATTATGATGGAGAAATTCCTGGCAACATGGTCGACCTGCTACGTCTGCCAGGAGTCGCGCGCAAAACTGCCAACATAGTGCTGACGGAAAGTTTTGGCACTGTGCAAGGGATTGCAATCGATACGCATGTGTATCGCATATCAACACGGCTGGGACTGACTCACGCAAAGAATCCGACTGCTGCCGAAGGTGATTTGTGCAAAGCCTTTGCCTATGATGACTGGTATCACATTAACCACAACATGGTCGCCTTTGGACGTGAGATTTGTGATGCTCGCAAGCCTTTGTGCCAGCAGTGCCCGCTGGCAAACATTTGTCCTAGTGTTCAAGCCCTTTAGAAGCTTCAAAGCCGCTTCAACGCCCAAATATCCTCTTGATTTTCCTCCTCAGCTTTTTCCTCTTCAGCTTTTTCCTCTTCAATCTTTCCTTCTTCAATCTTTTCTTTTTCGCTGCTTTTAGCTCTGTTTTTACTAATTCTGCAGCCTGTTCCATAAGCTCAGGCTCTTTTTCCAAAAAGTGTTCGCGCATCGACACCAGGAAAAGATTGTCTGGATTTGTAATGAATTCTTTATAGTACCAAGCTCGATTTTCCAGATAGTAATCAATATCAAAAGATTCGCGAAATTGCTCTAATTTTCCTGCATAGTCAAGATTTAGCAGTGTTCTTCTGCACTTATAAGTCTTCCCACAATTTTTTGTACTGACTAGGCATACTCTTAGATACTTCTGAGCTACTTCCCAATCTGCTATTTCCCTAACTTTTTCTTGGCGTGACGTAGAGGCTCCTGACATGTAAAAAGAAAGACCTGGCGTAGAGAGAGCACTCATAATAAGAGGCAAATATCGATCTGTGTCCCTCTTTGAGCTATCAACAATTTTGAAAAGAGAGAGGTCATAACCAGTTGCACAATAGTAAACCTTAAAAAGCTTTCGCAATGCTAAGACTGATGACATATTAGTGTAAGTATTACCACGTGAATGCCTCAGCGGAAAAATCATTCTAGCATTGGTAAAGATGAAGACAAGAGGAAGATTCAGCAGGTCAGCTGCTTGTTGCGCCTCCTTTTGCCTTGCCTCTGACTCGTGTCCTATCTGACTTTCCGAAGGAGCACCCTTTGAAGAAGTGTAAAGCAATTGGGATAGTCTAAAGGCATCGTACTTTGTCTCTAGTTGAGCTTTAATCGTATAAAAGCTATCTACGCCCAAAGATATTCCTGTGCCCACTTCTTTACCTTCGATAGAATCGGCATCTATTGGAGCAATGATTTTGATCGCATGCGTTGCTGAGTCATAGTTTGCAAGTATGGGAAGCAAATCTTCTTGTATGTGATAAAGCAATGCCTCTGTCACAGGAGCTTCACACACAATGTCATAACCTGCTCTGATTGCCCAAGGAAGTGCAGCAATTACAAACGCGTCGGAACGTTCATAACAAAGATAGTCTTCGTACTCTTTTGCCACTTCATAGTAAAGAATTTCCTTTTCGCCGCCACCTATAGTGACTTCTACTTGCATACGAACTTTATCTCCCTGTTCTTTTAGAATCGGCTGGGAGAAGCGGATCTTCTTTTCACTGGGCTCTGAGTCAATTATTACCAGGCCTAGGTCACCTTTTTCCTTGATGTGACCATTAATGATTACAATAAGCTCTTCTAGGAGCCTCTCATTAACCTGCGTACCCAGATTCGCCTTACTATCAAATTTTTCACCTATGCAAAGTCTGCCAAAACACAAAGGTCTTCTGGGCCTGCATATTATCGCATCGTCATCTACAAGCTCTACCCTATAAACGATAGGAAGCCCGGTAAAATCAACACTGCTGTTTTTTGCTTCCCCACAAGTTGTAACACCAAATTTAAATTCCATTCCTGGACGCAAGCTGTCCAAAAGCTTAGATGTTGAAAGAAAATCTGAATTCCGATTCAATTTTACCGACGGTGCATATCCACCTTTTGCGTGATTGACCGACTTTCCTTTCAGGCCAATTTCTCCCGGATGCTTCGATACAACAGCGAATTTGTTGGACTTTTTCCCAGGAGAAGAAAGATATGTCCAATAGCCACTTCCTATTTTGTTTTTGTGTGAATAATACTGCTTATATTCTTCAACTGTTGGCGTGTAAACTTGAATGTCTCTTGATGAGATCATTTGGAACTACCTTTCTCTGCTAGGAATTGCAATCTTGTAAAGGCGATCACTTTAATGGTAGGGGCACTGGGACTCGCATGTATTGGCTACGCCAATCCATGATGCCCTCGCTTGCGCTCGGACTTAAATGCTCCTAGCCGTCGCATTTAACCCTCTCGGGTTCGACTCCATGCAACTCTTTGCTAAATGGTAGGGGCACTGGGACTCGAACCCAGACTGTAAGGATTTTAAGTCCTCCTTCTCTGCCAATTGGAATATGCCCCCACATGCAGCAACGCCCGTAAAGACGCAGAAGATATTATCCCATAAAGCAGCTCGCAGTCACTAGTAACTGCCACTTAAGATTTTTTGACCTTCAATAGGCATATTTCCTAGGACTATTCCGTAGAGCAAGTCTTTATCGCTGGTGAAAAAGTGGTCGCTGTCCAGGGCGTTCAGTACAGCCTGCAAGATTATAGTTCCTGCAATGATTACGTCGGCGCGTTTTGGATCAAGGCCTGTGATATTTTGCCTCTCACTTAAAGTCATTTTGGTAAACATCTTCAACAGCCTGTCCATGTCTGCCTGTGTCACTTTATAGCCCTGAATCATCTCTGGGTCGTAGGGCTCGACTTTACCCAAAACCGCAGCAAGTGTTGTGGCAGTGCCTGCAACAGCAATCACCCTGTCAAGATGTTGGTAGCCACTCAGATACTGTGTGCAAAGTTTACGCGCGTGTTCACGTACTGCCTGCACTTCTTCGGTACTTGGAGGATCAGTGTCAATAAAAGCGTCTGTCAAGCGTCGCGAACCCAGCTGCAACGAATCAAGCTGCACTATCTCTGCGCTGCTGCTATCAACAATGCCACCAATTTGACCCAGAATAAGTTCCGTTGACCCGCCACCAACGTCTACTACTAACACACGATCAGCAGAGTCACCTGCACCAGTGCTGTCATACGTTGCACCTACAAAAGCAAGCTGTGCTTCTTCTGCACCACCTATTACCTCGACACTAATGCCCAGCTTTGCAGCACCATGTATCAGTACGTCTGCGTTGCGTGCATCACGCATCGCACTTGTTGCAACACAGCGCACTGTGTCTACGCAGTGGCTTTCGCATGTCTGGACATACTCCTCCAGCACACTCAGCACTGCAGCAATGCCCTCATCTGACAGCATGCCTTCGGCACTAACTCCTCTACCTAAATGAGTAATGTACATAGCACGATGAACCTCTTCAACTGAAGTGCAGCCAGACACACTTACAGACACATCTGCAATAAGTAGGCGCGTAGTGATAGTGCCAATGTCTATGGCAGCTATGCGTTTTGTCAAAGGATTTTTAGGCACCCCAAGAGGCTTTCTGTGCAATCATGCTTCGATGCCAGCTTCAACAGGCAATCTTTGCGTGCACTTTTCAGCATCACAGTTGCACGAATGATTCTTGAAAAAACCTTCACCAACAGGGTCGTTCAGCCCTGCAAGATAGTAGGCAGCATGGGAATGCAAACATTTCACCTTTAGTGGGTCTTTTGAACCTGAGTGTCCAACATCAGGAACGTAATCAATGGGATCTTCGTCCCCAACACCGCATAGTGGCACTTCTTCTGCGCGCAGCTGACGGATTTTTGTATCGATCTCCATAACTTGCTGGGCAAGACCCGGTTGATTTTCTAAGAGCGTAGTCGCTTCGGCGCATTTGCCGCTGTCTTCTTGCTGGGCAATAGCTTTTCGCAAAAAAGGACATGTTAACCATGCCCATTGCGGATTAAGTTTTCCGTTATCAAATTTTGAGGGAGAAGCTACCACTTGCGGATAGCCATACTTGCAAATGGCGATAATTCTCCAAGGAGTTTGCAGAGGTCGACCTAATTGACTCTCCAAGATTTCTGACGCATGTCGCCAGACTGCAGCTTTCATGAACATACTTCCCCAATTTCGTGCGCAACTACTGTAGCGGTCATTATGTGGCGGTCGCTCTGTTGTGCATCAATCAGTAGCACTGCATCGCCACTGAATTTGTACCATATTTATTCTATACCAAAAAAAGTATCCAGAAAATCAGTCCATACTCCAAAGGGCTGTGCAGTTTCTGGAATTGTGGTGACTGCTGCTTCCCGTGTAGTCCTAGGCTCAGTAATGGGTACACCGTCGCGCGTCACTACAATGCTGTATTCACCGTCTATAATGAAGTTAAGCTCGCGCTGAGCATGATACTGAATGCCTTCTGTTGTTTCAAGCGAAGCTAGTTCTTGGCGTAAGTATTCGTTGTATTCCTGAATACCTGCAAGGGTTTCACGAAGCACCCGTTCCTGGCGTGTTTCACGGTACCAAATCTTTGCAGGCTCGTAATACCAAGAAAGCGACAGTACGGCAAAGAGCGCAATAACAATAGGAACGACCAAAAACCAGCGGGAAAGAAAACGCGACCCTTTGCGATCGTTCTTTTCCTGCCCAGCTTCTGATTGGGCCTTTTTAGTGGTCGCTCTTTTGTCAGCCGTTTTTTTGTCAGCCCCTTTTTTGCTGCGGCTTTTTTTGTTTTGCTCTTTTGCCATGCTTTTTCCTAGTTAGGAATTTCACTTTGGACAATCTGCATCAGTTGAATGCCGTTATCAACACGCCTTACTGTAATTTGGTCGCGCGCCAAACGATGTGCAGCAGTTCTTAAATTGCCGTATAGGTGATGCATGCCATCAGGCTCTGTCTTGATAAGTATTGACCTATCCCCACCTGACTTAAAGTAGCGAATAAGACGTGTCGCCGCACCGCGCGGTACGGGGTAAGGAACTTCAATGACACGTACCGATGCCCCCCAAGCAGTAATAATTTGTGATGGACACAGGGGTTGCTCTATCAAAGGAGTCGCATCAATGATCATAAGCATCGAGCGTTTTATCTGCCCCAAATCTAACTGCCCTTCTTTTTGAAGCTGCTCGATGGCCGGCAGGTCAACAATGAATTCAGCGCGCGCTTTATATCCCTTTAAAGATATCGCACGCATAGTCGAAGTCCAGTCTACAGACCCGTCATCTGGCAATGACAGAATGACCTTTTCTTTTGCTAGCGGCAAAAGCTCGCAGATTAGTGCGAGAATACCACGTCCTCGCCTTGCGGGAAAAGACACAACAGCAGCGTCATAAGTAGGCTTATCGTCAGCAGTTAGCGTATTGAGCAGCGCATCATTGGCCCTTTTACCAGCAGATTGGCTGTCTGCATAACTGTCGCTCACATCGTCGCCAGGCGCTGAAACGCGCACATCACGCCTATTTTGCTGATCTACGTAGTACGTTCTGTCGCTAAGATCGGGCAAGAAAAGATCTTCGACAAAGCCACAGTGTGCATCTAGATTGTCGTCCTTGATATCTTCTAACATGTCGCACAACAAAGGCACAGGCTCTATCGCAGTTACGATATGCCCCTCTTCCAACAGCTCACGCGTAAAGAGACCGGCACCTGCATCAACCTCTAGAATGTTCCCTCCACCAGCAGGCAACTCTGCCATAATATGTCTGCTGAGCTCTGAAAACATCTTAGTCGAGCCATAGTTAGTGCCTTCACTTTTCGCAACGCGCTCTCTGCGCTCTATCAAAGATTCGAGCGTTGTCCCATATTGTTGTTCCGGCAAAATGAACGGATTCATGCAATATCATTCCTCACCATACAAAGGCATGCACGCCTTTAGTAGTACTTAGATGTCTGTCCAAGCTCCTCTTCAATGCGCAGCAACTGATTGTATTTCGCAACTCGGTCACTTCTTGCAGGTGCGCCCGTCTTAATCTGACCAGCCCCTGTGGCAACAGACAAATCAGCGATAAACGTATCTTCTGATTCGCCACTGCGATGTGAAATAACTGCGGTATATCCATTTCTGTGAGCAAGGTCGATTGCATCAAGTGTTTCGGTTAAAGTGCCAATCTGGTTGAGCTTGACCAGTATTGAATTGCCGACGCCACTTTCAATCCCACGGGCAAGGCGCTTTGTGTTGGTAACAAACAGGTCGTCTCCAACCAGCTGAACCTTGTCGCCAATCCTTTCTGTTAGTAGCTTCCAGCCGTCCCAGTCTTCTTCATCCATGCCGTCTTCAATGCTTATGATGGGATAACGATCTACAAGATCTGCCCAGAAGTCCACCATTTCTGCTGAGGTTAGTTCGCGGCCTTCTCCAGCGAGCACATAACGCTTTTTATCTGCATCATAAACTTCACTCGCAGCTGGATCAAGCGCAATATTTATTTGGGTGCCAGCTTCAAAACCTGCGCGTGCTACTGCGTCCATAATCAAGGTCAGTGCTGCCTCGTTTGAATCAAGGTCAGGAGCAAAGCCTCCTTCATCGCCCACAGCAGTGCCTAGATTGCGTTCTTGCAAAACGGTTTTCAAGGTGTGATAGATTTCTGTACACCAGCGAAGCCCTTCAGCAAAGCTGGCTGCGCCTGTTGGCATAATCATAAACTCTTGCAAATCAACATTATTGTCTGCGTGTGCGCCACCATTAAGGATGTTCATCATAGGAACCGGCAAGCGATGAGCATTTGCACCGCCTAGATAACTAGACAGGGTTAATCCAACAGATTGTGCTGCAGCACAGGCAGTAGCCAAAGATACTCCCAATAGTGCATTTGCTCCGAGTTTTGACTTGTTCTCTGTTCCATCAAGACCAATAAGGGTCAAATCGATAGCGCGCTGGTTAGTTGCGTCCATACCAAAAAGTGCTTCTGCAATAGGCCCGTTGACATTGGCAACAGCCTTTTGCACACCTTTGCCCAAATAACGACTGTCATCACCATCGCGCAATTCTGCTGCTTCAAAAACGCCCGTTGACGCCCCTGAAGGCACAATTGCTCGACCAACAGCACCATCTGACAAAACAACCTGTGCCTCTAGCGTGGGATTTCCCCGTGAATCAAGCACTTCTCTGGCAAAGAGGTCAATAATTTCTGACATTATTCCTCCTCATAAACAGGGGCGTCGCTGTCATCTTGCTCTACAAAACCAGCACCTGTGTTATCAGGGTCTTCTACGCCATCCATAAATTCGCGCACTTCTGAATCCCTTATCTCAATGTCTGCTTCTTCGTGCAAGCGCTCAAGCAAGTTCTCGCGCACATCAGCACGCACGGCTTCTAGCAAATGTTCACGAATCATTTCTTCAACATCTTCGAATTCGCGTGTCGTTTCTTCGCGCTCATCGGTAATCAAGATAATGAAATAGCCAACTTCCGTACGCACGAGATCAGACATCTCTCCGACTGCTAATTCGTTGACAGCATCAATATAGGCAGGAAGTCTTTGCTCTGGTTCTGTAGGCCAACCTGCGTCTCCCCCTGCATCTGCACTCAGTGCATCAGCAGAACTTTCTTCTGCAATGCGTGCAAAATCTTCCTCAAGATTATTCGAATCGCGCAGCTCTGAAAGCAAGTCTACTCCCAATGCGCGGTCTTCGAGAGGAATCAAGATGTGAGAGGTTCTTTTCGCAGCAGCTTCTATAAACAGCCCTATATTTTCATCATAGTAATTGCGCAGCTCTTCTCCACTTATGCTGTCTGTTGGCACCGTAATTTCAAGCAAGGCCTCAAGACCTAGAACCAGCGAAACGCGCTCTTCAAACATTTCTCTAGAAAAGCCATTTGTCGCCAACCACTCTTCAAAGTCTTCCTCTGAAGGATGATTTGCGATCATGGCATTTATTTCTTCTTCAATATCTGAATCTGTAACAGCAACCCCAAATTCATTGATTTCCTGAATCAAAAGCAGGTCATCAATCATTGCCTCTAAAACCAATTGGCGCGCATGTCCTCTTTCAACACCACCCATCTCTGGATTGAACATCGCAGGGTTTTGAGCTTCGATTGCCTCAAGGCGCGCATTAAGATCTCTGACTGTTATTGTTTCACCATTTACGATTGCAGCAGGACCGCCAGCGAAAAGTGCGGTATTTGCAAAAACAAACCAGCCCAATGCAGCCACTGCAAGCACTGCAACAATCACTGCAAGAGGAATCCAATTCTTGCTGCCACTGCTATCTTTGTCACTCTTTTTTGCCTCTTCTGAGATAACCGTAGCATCGGTAGAGTCTACTGCTTTTGCAGCAGCATAGATATCTTTATTGTCCGCACTTGCCACAGGCAATGAAGTGGCAGGCTCATCGCTAAGATCAGGCATCTTTGCCGAACCCCAGTCTAAGTCTAAATCATCGTAATCAGGAATAGGTGGCAAATCGCTCGGATCTAAATTTGGATCGTTGCCGCCAGCTCCCCCTCTGTCTGCTTCTCTTCCGCTTTCAAACTTTTCTCTCTGAAACATCAAATCACTTTTCCTCGATTTATGTCCTTAGAGTTTCTCCCCCTGCTAGCACTATTCCAGTACCAGCCACGAGCAACTCTCCCAACTTGCCCTCACTTTACAAAGATGCGAGCGTAAATAAATTGCTATGTAACATTATGTAACAAGTCACTTATTTTATCCAATCATCACCTGGATTAGTTACGAAAAAATTGCTTAGGTGCAAGTATGAAAAAATTACCCATCGAACAAGAGCGCTCTTAGATATTTCTCAACCTGGAGCGCAACACCTTTTTCATCTACAGCATCACTGTCCAGCGCAACAGATATCACCTTAGTTCTACGGTCATAGCTAAAGCCCATTTTGGGGAGTTCGTCCAAAATATCTGGGTCTACGCTTTTAACAGCAATCTTTAACACACCATCTTTAACCTCAACACTTTTTGCATCAAGTTCTGCTGCCATCAGGCGAATGCGTGCAATGCTGAACAAGCTTTGTGCCTCGCGCGGTGCTACGCCATATTCTTTAACAAGGGCGTCGTAGAATAAGGCTAAATCATCACTATCTTTTGTCGCGGCTATTCGGCGATACCACAATACGCGCTGGTCAACCTCTGCCATGTATTCTTCAGCGAAGTAAGCAGGGGCAGGAATATCTATGCGAATGTCAGGGTGAACGACTTGTTCTTGGCCGCGCAGCTCTGCAAGGGCATGAGACATCATCGAAGCAAACAGGTCGAAACCTACTGCAGACAGCTGTCCTGATTGTGCGCCTCCGATGACAGAGCCTGCTCCTCTGATTTCGAGGTCGCGCATGGCGATTTTAATCCCGGCTCCTAGCTCATCATGTTCAGCAATCGCAGAAAGACGCTCAATCGCTGTTGGGGTCAAGGCGTCACCTGGCGGATAGAAAAAATACGCATAAGCATTGTTATGGCTTCTGCCAACGCGCCCCTTTAGTTGATACAGTTGAGCCAAACCCAGCCTTTGCGAGTCTTCAATAATCAGGGTGTTGGTGAAAGGATTGTCGATACCGCTCTCGACAATAGTTGTTGCTATCAGCACCTCAATTTCGCGGGCAGAGAACTGCTCCATAATGTATTCCAGTTCGCTTTCTGACATTTGCCCGTGTGCCACAGCAATGCGTGCTTCGGGGGCAGCTTCATGAACGCGCTGCACAGCGTCATCAATACCTTTGACGCGATTGCTAATGTAATAGACTTGTCCGCCCCGGTGAAGTTCGCGACGGATTGCTGTCGAAACGAGGTCGCTGTCATACGAGCCGACATGTACCTTTACGGGCGTTCTACCACTAGGTGGCGTGTCGATAATGCTGAGGTCGCGTACCCCTGAAAGCGACATTTGCAGCGTGCGCGGAATCGGGGTTGCAGACAGTGCAAGCACATCGATTTGCTCGCGGATATGTTTTAACTGCTCTTTATGTTCAACCCCAAAGCGCTGCTCTTCATCAATAATCAAGATGCCCAAATCTTTAGGCACAACGTCTGCAGACAGTAGGCGATGCGTTCCAATCAATACGTGAACGTCGCCTGATTCAAATCCGGCTAGCGCTTCACGCTGTTGCTTTGGCGTGCGAAAGCGTGACAATACTTCAACGCGTACCCCAAAAGGTTCTAGGCGCTGCGACCACGTAGTATAGTGCTGCTGCGCAAGGATGGTCGTTGGGCACAACAACATTGCCTGCTTACCATCTTGCGTTGCCTTAAAGGCGGCGCGCAGGGCAACCTCTGTTTTGCCATAGCCAACGTCGCCAATAATCAACCTGTCCATAGGCTTGCGTGATTGCATGTCGTGCTTTACATCGCGAATCGCCAATTGTTGATCAGGCGTGACTTCATAGGGAAAAGCTGCTTCCATTTCTGCTTGCTCAAGCGAATCTTCGCTGAAGGCAAAACCGCGAATGTTGCTACGCCTTGCATAAAGGTCAGTCAAATCAAAGGCCAGCTGCTTTGCAGCATTTTTTGCTTTTTCAGTAGCGCGTGACCACGCTTTCCCACCAAGTCTGCTTACGCGCGGAGCAGAACCATCTGCTCCAACATATTTGGTGATCTTGTCAATGTTTTCAACAGGCGTGTACAACATGTCTTCGTTGGCATACTGCAAGAAAATATAGTCGCGCGTAATTCCATCAACAGTGCGCTGTTCCACTTTTTTGAAAAGCGCAATACCGTGTGTTTCGTGCACAACATAATCGCCTGGCTGGAATTCAAAGGTAAGCTTTGTCGGGTCGATTTGAGCCAAGCTATTTGATTCGCTGTCCTCACCTGCCTGCGGGTGAGGCTGACCATGACTTTGGCCTTGTCCTTGCGCAGAATGCGGAAAGATTTCTGCAGTTGTCAGTACTGCCAAATGTGCAGCTTCAACGATAAAGCCTGCAGGCACATCAACATCTACTACGTGTACGCGATCTCCTACCGTAATGCCCGCAAACACTAACAGGTCACGAACACGATCTTGATGTCTAGGATTAGGCAGTGCAAAATAAACTTCGAGATCTTTTTTCATTAGCTCGCGAACAGCGATGAGTAGCTGATCATCGCTTGAAAAAGAATGTGGCTTGCGTGCCTTTAGTTCTGCGTCACTACGCTTTTCACCTGCAAGGGTAAACAATGTCAACCTGTTTGCTGGTCCAAAGTCTAATTGTGCAGGTGGCACAAAGTAGTCATCTATCGGTTTTTTGAATCCTGCATCATGGGCTGCTGCGCGTCTAGACTGGTCATCTCTGAGCGCGCAATCAAAAATAGCTTTTGGCTCTACAACAATTACTCTTGTGCTAGGACGAACATAGGTCGCTAGATTTACCAGACCGTGCGCACCTTTTTCTTTCTCTGCACCAAAATCGCTGGTGCCTGGCTCATCAAGTGCGAACAAAGTAGCTTCTGGCAAAGCTGCTACGGGTTGTCCGCTGCCTACAAGCCAGGTCTTTATATTTTCAACTTCTGTGTCAAAGAAATCGACCATGAAAGGGCGTTGCGGGTACGGCGGATACACTGCTAACACGTCTCCTGTTAGGGAAAAGCTGCCTTCGCTATCTGCTTTTTGTTGACGCCTGTAGCCCATACTTGCAATACGGCCAGCCAGCGAATCTAGGTCAAACTCCGCCCCTGGGCTAAAGCGTATGCGCTGTTCCCACTGACCCTGATTAGACGGAAAACGCCTCGTCCACACAAGGGTCGAACTGACGATTATGCGCGCTTCTTTTTCACGCAAAGCGCCCACGGCAGCACTGCGCATTGCCATCGTTGCCACGTCAGGTGCACGCAACGACCAAGGCATGTCTTCGCGTGGCGGCAACAACAACACCGATTCGCTGCCAACATACGACATGAGCGCCGTTGCTAGCTTATGCGCTTCTGTTGCAGTCGGACAGACAACAATAGTTGATATAGGTTTTGCCAAAAACTGCGCTGCAATAAAGGCTGGCCTGATAAAGCTCGGGATGCTTAAGTGCGCATCCGAGCCACCCTTTAACAGTGCCGCTATATGCGTAAAAGCATCGGTATCAGAAAAAGCTTTTTGTAAAGAGGCACGAAATTGCCCGCAAGAGTCGTCGGTTAAAATCAAGGTCGTTATAGCTTAAAGTCGGAGGGCTGGACAGTCTCTGCGAAATTATGAATCTGGTCAAGTACTTCGCGCATTGCCGGATGAGTCAGATCATCTGCCGCCCCATAACCCGCGTTTCCTTGGTCATAGTAGTCGTCTCGCCCGTGCGTGAGCGCCGTAGTTTCAATCGAGCTTGCGTTGAACACGTCTTGATCCAGATAGATATGCGCACCCGTGCGTACTGCCAGCGCAATAGCGTCGCTAGGTCTTGAATCCACAATGAAAGTAACGCCGTTTTGCTCAAGCGTAATCGATGCGAAAAAAGTACCCTCGTGAAAGCTGTGAACATCAACGCAAATAACGCGTGTGTGCAGCGTCGACAAGATATTGTCCATCAAGTCATGAGTCATGGGGCGCGGCGGTTCATGACCTTGCAGCGCCGTGATGATTGCCTGAGCTTCAGTCGGTCCCATCGCAATGGGAACCAAGGTTTTGATTGGCTCAGCTTCTCCGCTGCGCTTGAGCAACATAACGGGCTCACGGCTAAAGGGATTGAAGGCAAACCCTACTATGTCAACTGCGATTGAATCCATGTACCTATTATAACGCAGGTGCTAGACTGAATTCATGGAATCCTTTGTACATCACGTCATAGCCGAAGGCCGCAAGCATTATCGTGACTTTGCTTGGCGCAACACGCGCAATCCTTACGCTATCTTGCTGTCTGAAGTCATGCTGCAGCAAACCCAGGTTACGCGCGTCGTTAACTACTACACAGATTGGCTGCAGCGCTTTCCCACCGTTGATGCCTTGGCCAGCGCTGAAACCGCTGAAGTTTTGGCTGTCTGGCAGGGACTGGGCTATAACCGGCGTGCCCTTGCTTTGAAGCACTTAGCAGTCGAGGTCAGCGAAAACCAGGGTGGTGTGCTGCCCAGCACCAACGAGGACTTGCAGCTGCTGCCCGGGATCGGGCCTGCCACTGCTGCAGGCATCATGGCCTTTGCCCATAACACTCACAGCGCTGTGCCCTATCTTGAGACCAATGTGCGCAGTGTCGTCTTACACGAAATCTTTGCAGACAGCGATGAGGTCTGCGACAAGGAAGTCATGGCGGTTGTTAAGCAGGCGGCGGAGTATGTCCAAACCAGCCAAGTCACTGATGCTAGGACATGGAACTATGCCTTGCTTGACTACGGTGCCTGGCTAAAGAAGGCTTTTCCTAACCCTTCAAGGCGCAGCAAACAGCATGTGAAACAATCGCGCTTTGAGGGCTCATTTCGTCAGAAGAGAGCGATGCTGCTGAAAGAAATACTAGCGCAGCCGCAGCGAAGCGCTGCAGAACTTGCAGTTGTGTGCGAATATGAGCTGGCAGAGGCAGAAGCGGCATTAAGCGCACTTACAACAGAGGGCTTCATTCAAGAGAATAATGGCTTATACTTTATTAGTGAATAAATTAGATTGACCAGTATTGCGGCAAAGGGAGTCTATTGTGAGCGAAAAAGAACAAAAGCAGACATCAGCTGAAGACATCGTCGAAAAGGAAAATGACGACAAAGCAGAAACTGAAGAGATTAGCTACGTTGAAGACGTTGATGAGGAAGCTCTGCGCCAAAAGGAAATAAAAGAACGCATCACCAAGCTAGCAAAAGCAACGGATGATAGTGCTGTGTCTTGTGCGATACTCGATTTCAAAATAATCCAGCCCTACATCCAAATAATAAACGTCGTACTCTACATTGTTGCTGCTGGTTTCTTAGGCTTTACTACGGGCAATGTTTTCCTCGGGTTTGTTGCAGGCTTTTTGCTGGGCACACTTTACCTGGGATATTCTTTTGCTGTCAGCCAGAAATACGAAACTGACGCCCTGTATCAAACACTTAAGTTAAGCTCTCAAAGTATTGTTGCTGGACGCTATCTGTTCACGCTGATCTTTAGCCTTGTCGTGGCAGTAGGGGCAGTACTAATTGCCTCAATTGGCGTACACTTTAGCAACAATCTTGAAGCTATTGCACTATCAGCGCAAAACACGGGTGTCTTGCTGGCATTAATCATGTTTTATTTAACTTTAGTCCTCATCCAGCTGCCGATTTATTTCTATATGGGATTTGTCAAAGCTAGGTTAGTTGGCGCACTCCCCATGTTTGCAACCATCCTTATAGCGGTTGGTCTTATATGGTCAGGCGCAGACACAAGCTTTGATTCAGGACTACAATTGTTAACTGACACAATAGCGCACTATCCTGTAATTATACTTTCGTATTTAGTAACTCTAGCTATTACGCTCATCGTTTCGTATCTGTTTTCCCTATCGACCTACAAGGGCGAAATTAGTGCACCAGCAAAACCTTCGTCTGACGACGAGGAGCCTAAAGAGAACTCGTAATCTCTTCGAGAACAACTGCATAATCTAGCTGATGTTCGCGTGCAATACGTGCGATGTCTTCGTGTTCTGGACGCACTCTGCCTGCTCCGACCTTTGCTTGCACTAGCCCCCACTTGCTTTCAATAGTGACGCTTTCGCGATCTGCAATATAGCGTGGCTGGATGCTAACTCGCACGCCCAGTGTTCCAGTGAGCTTCATCATACGCGCTGCAAAGGTTTCGGCTACACCTGGTTTTGCCAGCACGCTTAGGGTAAGTGCTGCACGGCTCTTCTTCATGGCAATAGGAGTCACCCATACATCCAACGCCCCTTCTGCTAGCAGTTGCTCGCCTGCAAAGGCCACTGCTTCTGGAGCAATATGGTCAATATTGGTTTCGAGCAAAATCGTGTCTTCTTTGCTCAGTCCATTGTTAACGTCGCCTGCACTGTCCGCATCAAACCCCATTATTTTTTGCGCATCGGTATCTAACTGACCCACCAACAAGCGGCAAATATTTGGCTGACCAATATCACGCGTCCCAGCACCATAGCCAATGTAGTTTGGCGTTAAAGGCGGCACTGGTCCAAAGCCTGCAGCAAGCTTGAGCAAAGCAGCACCTGTTGGTGTGGTTAGCTCACCTACAGCAGAGCTCATGCTGGTTGGAACACCCAATAGCAGCGCTGCCGTTGCTGGCGCAGGAACGGGCAAGATACCATGCTGTGTGTCCACTGTGCCGCTGCCCAAGGCTGGTGGCGTTGCATAAACCTGTTCAATGTTGAGTGCGTCCATCGCTGCACATGCTCCCACGATGTCGACAATGGAGTCGGCTGCACCTATTTCGTGAAAGTGAACTTCATCGGCAGTGGTGCCGTGAATTTTTGCCTCGACTCGTGCAAGTTCTGAAAAAACAAGGATTGCCTTTTCGCGCGCGCGCTCAGACAACACGTCTGTTGGTAGCGTCTCAATGCTTGTGCGAATGTTGCCCCAGCTGCGACCATGATGATCGTGTGAGTCTTGAGAAAGTTCAGGTGCTGCTTCTGCTACTGTTACTTTGAGCGTAGTTGCAGCAATGCCATAGCTGGAAGTAGTGCCAACTTCTACCTGTGCTTCTGGTGCAAGTGCTGTTGCTAGCTTTGCCAAATCATCAGCAGTGAACGCTCCTGTTTGCGTGCCTACATCAAGCAAGGCACCTAGGAACTTATCTCCAGATACGCCCGATGAGCAATCCAGATGGGCAACTACTTTACTGGTCACGGGGGGTTGCTCCTTCATTTATTTTGAGCGATCTGTTTGCTGTAGCCATGCAGGGGCATTGATTCGCGTGGCAACAACTGCCGCGCCAAAGCCGTTGTTGATGTTCACAACGCTAATCCCGCCCGAGCAGGAATTGAGCATGGTTAACAGAGGTGCAACTCCTTCGAAGTTTGCACCGTAGCCAATGCTTGTCGGAACGGCAATGACGGGCACTTTAACCAGCCCCGCCATAAGGATGGGCAAGGCACCTTCCATGCCTGCGACAGCGATGATGACGCGAGCGTCTTGCAGGGTGTCAGTGTGCTCTAGTGCGCGGTGGACACCTGCGACTCCTATGTCATAGAGACGCGTAACGCGAGCGCCGTGAAGCTCTGCGGTAATGGCAGCTTCTTCTGCAATAGAAAAATCTGCTGTTCCTCCTGTTGCAACAACGATGTGGCCTGTTCCCTTGCTGGAATCAAATTCCTGCCTCGCAGTCACAATCAGGCGAGCCTCCTCGTGGTAGATGGCGTCTGGCAGTAGCTGTATTACTGCCGCGTAGTGTTCTGGATCTGCCAAAGTTGCCAGCACCGTGTCAGCACGAGTCGATAGCTCAGACATAATGCGTGCAACCTGTTCTGGAGTTTTACCCAGGCTAAAAATGACCTCGGGAAATCCGCAACGCCTTTCGCGGTCAAGATCAAGGCGAGCATCTACTACACCGCTAGCACGCGGCGAATTGAGCGTAAGCCCATCTGCTGAAGCATATGCCTCGTTGTTCGAATTTGAGTCTTGCTGTGAAGGTAAGTTTGTATTTTTCATACAGCAAGTTTACGACAGATTTTAGCTGTGTGCGATGAAAACATCATGGGGAAATATTGAGCACATAAAAATCCGCTCCAAATCTTGCGATTCGGAGCGGATCAAATACATTAGTTTATGTATGAGTTAAAGACTACTTCTTTGAAGGAAGAATCTTGCAAATTGTAGTACCACATTCTGGGCACTTACCTTTAAGAATTGGACGACCGTTTTTCATCGTCTCTTCTTTTGCGTTAGTCATTTCTCTTTTTGCTTTGCACTTTACGCAATATGCTTCTGCCATATTAAAATTGCCTCCTACTTTTACTTTTTAATCGAAACGCAATCTGCGCACGATCCTCGTCTGTAGTTAAGTTTGAAAAGTCCGCACATAACTTAACCCCCCTATACTGCCATGAATTTAATCATTTGTCACGCCTTGCGTAGGTGTTTTCCCGCAAAATCGTGATAAAGCCGTAAGAATAAGCCCGTTTACCATGAACAAAATCATCCAAAGCAAGCCAGCCGCCTGCCAATACCTCTCTGGAAGTGTCGAGATAAGCAAGGTATCGGGAGCGAATTGCCAGTTTCCCTGAGGGAAAAATATCTCATGAAATAACACGAAAGTTGACTGGAAGAAAAAGATTAAAGAAAGACCCAGCACTATAGGAATAATAAGGCTAGTAAGTCCCGCAATAAAAAGACTTCGCTTCGCAAAAGACGTATTCCTGGTAATCGTTACAACTACAACAGATATAAGCATCAAGACATACGCAAGCAAGAGCGAGGAACCTAGCAGAATTCTAACGTCGGTCAAATGACACAGCTCGTATTCTCCCAAGCTCCACTGGCGGAGTATGTCCAGATCATCCTGGCTCATCGAGATTTCAGTCACTGGCTCGAATGGCAGCGTTGTCACATATCGTAGTATTTCTGCAGCGATTACCTGCCTCGCCTCGACCTCTTCAGCAGGAAAACCTGCATGCGCATGCGCAATAAGCTCTGCGTTAGTAGCCGGGAAAGCCACAACTGCTAAAGCGGCACCGAGGCTCGCAACGACAAGCACAAGAGCAAAGAATACCGATGCTGTTATTTTCACCGCAGGGTGTACTGATCGTAGCTTTGAAACAGCTTCTGCTGTGACTGTAGCTATCCCGGTAAGCTTTGTCGCCTCTGCAATCTTTTGCTGATTGTGTTTAGCTGCTTCTTCAAAGAGCTTTATCTTGCCAGCCTTCTCCTTAGCAGAAATTGTTTCATCAACAGGATTAAGCCTTTCGTGCTCTTCCTGTCTTTGCTTCAACAGCTCAATCTCGTCTTGTTCAAAGGCTGATGTGGAAGGCTCTTCATGCTCATCAGGCCCATGCCTAAGTCTTACGATATCTTTTTGTGTCAAAACAGGCAGATGAACTGGCTTCGAAACCGGCTTCACCATTGGCTTCGGATTGACAGATGGAGTCAAGTCGGGAACCAAGGTGAGCTCTGGTTCTGGCTTTGGACTGGGCTTAACCTCTGAATCTGCTTTTTTCTCTGGGCTTGGCTTGGACCTTGATTGATCTTTCGCTTCAGGCTTTAATACTGGCTTAGCTTTCACTTCTTCAATTGGCCTAGGTTCTTTAGCCACTTGTTCTTGCTGCGAGGCAAGGTTTGGTTTTGGCGCATGCTCAATCAGCCCTTTTTTCCTAGCACTCGGCTTTTGGTCTGATGTTGCTCTTGATTCAGCTCTAGACTTCCTGGGTGGAGCCGATTTTTGTTCTGGTTTTACCCTTGATTCGACTCTGGGCTTCCTAGGTGGTGCAGAACTCTGATCTAATGTTGCTCTTGATTCGGTTCTGGGCTTTCTGGGTGATGCCGAGCCTTGGTCTAGCTTTGCTCTCGACTCAGCTCTGGGTTTCCTGGGCGGAGTTGGTTTTTGGTCTGGCCTTATCCTCGATTCGGCTCTGGGTTTCCTGGGCGGAGCAGAGCTCTGATCTGGCTTTGCTCTCGACTCAGCTCTGGGTTTCCTTGGTGGTACCGAGGCTTGATCTAGCTTTGCTCGCGATTCAGCTCTGGGTTTCCTTGGTGGAGTTGATTTAGCAGCAGCAGATGTTGTCTGCAATTTAGAATCTGATGCAAGAACAGATGTCTGATCTGCTGCTTGCTTTGATCGCTGCCTTAGCTTTGGATCAGAGGGCGAAGCAGGCGCCATAGACGCCTTTCTTGCTCGCTCTTCAACTGCTGATCTTTTTGCAGCGTCAAAGCCAGCCTGAATATCTTTCTTTCCTCCCCCGAAGAGTGATCCTTTAGGAGATCTCGGCATTAAAATCAACCTCCAAGTCTCTTATAGAGGGAACCGCAACACGATTGCCGCCTTCTGAAATTGCGCGAGCCAAGGCCTCATCCGCACGGTCACCAAGTTCGCCTGCATCAAGAGTATCAGTAGGTAGGCTTGCTAGTCCAATTGACACCGTAATAGAGATGTCATTGTAATCAGTATCAGCAACAAGTTTGCACAGGTGCTGTGCAAAACCCATAACCCTCTCTGTGCTTAAACCCGAGCCTAAAAGATGACCTTCGCTAGTATCTTCGCACAGGAGCAGGGCAAACTCCTCCCCACTGATGCGCGCAGCAAAATTAGAACTATAAGGATCGTCGTGATCAAATTTGAGAAGCTCACTTTGCAATTGCCTTGATAGCAACTTGATAACCTGATCACCCTTTTCAAAGCCGAAGCGCGCATTAACTGCTTCGAGGTTGTCGATGTCAATAACTAGCAGGTGTAGCGCTCGTCCGTCGCGCAGTGCTCGATTGGCTTCGATTTCTTGTGTGCGCAGTAAAAAGGCACGTGAATAAAGTCCTGTTCTCAAGTCGACCAACTGTGATTCTCTAGAGTAAGAGACTAGATTGAGCAACCAATTAATTCCATTGCTTGCAATAAGTGCCGTTCCTAAAATCATCGAAACTTGCCAGAGGCTGCGCATAGTTACAAACTGTGCGCTATCCCATTCAACGCCTGCAGCAAAGGGTAGCTGCTGGTAAGGAATTACTCCAAAATATGTACCCCACTGAACTGACAGCAAGGCAACGCAGATAAATAATGCGAGTGACCATATCTTCAACGCATTTTGGCTAATAAGTGCTGCTGCAAAGAGAATCAACAGATATACAACCCAAAACCACGATTCGACTCCGCCAGAAAAGTAAACCAAAACAGTCACTACCATGACGTCAAAAATAAGCTGTATCATGCTTGCGAAAGAATAGTTAGACAAAATGTTATTGAGTCTTGAAAATATAAAATTGTAAATAATGACAAAGATAAGCGCGTTAATGGGCACTATAATAGCGTTGAAAAATTCTGCAGAGTTAACATCTGGCCAAAATACAAGCAGCCCTGCCACAGAAAACAAAGTGAAAAGCACTATCATGAGCCATCTGGCACTGATAATCAAAGACACACGTTGCTGGTTGTCGCGAAGCGCGTTTACATCATCTTGCGTAAGCTGCTGCCTTTTTGCAATGATGAAGCTGCGCATTAATCGCTGCGTAAGCAAAGTGACCAAGTTTTTACCTCTGTTCCCAGTCTCGCACTCTTGGGCTCCTTTACACTTCGCGGATTATACTGCAAACAACTTCAGCTGCCTCATCGATCTTTCTGCTGTCTAAGCGCGCAGCAGTATCTTGCGTTGATGCAAAGGCAAAGGGAATCCCTTTGTCGTCTAAGCGAGTAATAGTTACTGCTTTTCTGCCGGCAGCAAGAATAGGGCCTGCATCACTAACAATCGCTTTTTTCTTCCACGGTCTAATAATCGTGCGTGACTCCCTAGATAGCCTACGAAGAATGCTGGTAAGTCTGGCACTGCTTTGAAGATTCCTGCCAAAGCTTTCTTTTATTGACCAATTTAGTTCACCTGCGCCAACAGCAGAAATGTTAATGAACAGCGCTCCTCGCAGTTGATCTGAATAGTCATCAAGAAATGCCCTGATTCCTGCACGCTCTGCATAATGTGCGCCAGTGGCCACAAACCAAATTTCTTTTTCCTTGAGTTCAAGGTCTAAAGATTCAAGAACTTTTTTGCGAATTCGTGCAGCCTCTGTAGATGCGTAGTCGCCATCTTCGATTGGGTCTTCTCCGGCAAAGCCGCCCTTCCAATCAAAGCCGTCATCTTCTTGTCCTCCAACTCCACCCATCGGAGCAAAACTATCAGTCAGATCTAGCACGCCACTATCGGGAGGAATTGACTCTGCTTCAGCAGCGTTTTCGCCAAAGTTATCCCAACTTCCAATGGCCTTGCCATCTTTTCGCGCATTAAAATCTTGCTCAAGCCCTAGCCAATCACTCATATCTTCATCATGGCTTGACGCTGCTCTTTTCTTAGAAAAAGAAAAGAACGGAGCTTTTGCCTTTTTGGGTCTGCCTGTCTTTGCTCGTGGCGCGCTCCCGCTTCTGCTTGACTTCTTGCTCTTACCTCCGCGGCGAGCATCGACTACCGGAGCCTGCATCGGTTCTCTGTCAAAGTCATTACCATCATCAATTGGTTCACCGATGATTCCCACATCAAGAGTGTCTTCACCCAAAGCGGGCGTACTCTCATCAGAAAAAGTTGTCTGGGCGTCATAATCTTCTAAATCAGCATACGTCGAACGGCTCTCGTGGATAGGGCCTGTTTCTTCTACTTTTTCGAGATCAGCCGTTTCAAAATCATCAAACTGCTCTTCGCCTGCGCTTACACTTTCAAAAGCATCTGTTTCATCTGATATTATGCTAGTTTTTGAAGCGTCAAGATCGCCTACAGAATTTGCCAATGCACTTATTTGGGCATCAATTTGATCACTCATGTGAAAGTCAGACTTCGGTCCAATCTGAGCAAATTCGTCTGGAGAATCTAAAGAGTCAATCTGGGGAACATCTTGAGTTTGACCATAATCTTGAGCGCTCTCGGCTAACTCGTCGCTTTCTTCAACATCTACACCAGCCAGAGAAATCTCGCCAGTGTCTGAGAAGGCCACGTTGTCAATCTCTCTGCTGAAATCCTCGCTAGAATCATAGTTGCTACTGTCGTCACCAACAGCAGGAATATCTGCTGTTGCATCAAAATCTGAAATCGCAGGTGGCGCGGGCTCTATAGTTGGGGCAGGTCGCGCTGCTACCTTTGGCGCAGGCGCATAATCAATCCCGGGCATCTTTGATGACTGCATTGCCAGCTTTGCAGCTTTTGCCTCTGCGGCTGCAAGCTTTACTGCTGAAGCACCAGCGTTTCCTTGCTGAGCCTCTGTCAACATTTCTGCGGCAATAAGCATTGCAGCAACGCCACTCGCATTGTTGTTTGCTCCTGGAGAATAGCGACCCATAGCGCGCGCAATTATCTGATTTATGGCTATAATTGCGCCAGGCGCGCAGAGTACAAGCAGTGCGTAAAATATCCACTCAGAAATTGCTGATATGAAATTAATGTTGAGAAGAATTAGCAAGACCAGCAAAGGCATGAGCATAACAACAGTGTTTGCTATTGTTTGAAAAAGGCGGTGAATTCCTATCATGGATTCACTCTGCAGTGGGCTTGTAAGGGCAGAATCATAATTCGCTACCAAAACTACCTTTTTTGGCGTCTCTCCCGGAGAATATGAACTGGGCACGCTTTTTGCTATAACATTTTGACTAGGGCCCTTTGGCAAAAGTGGCACCAAGCCAGCTGGCGCCTTTGGGAAAAAGAGATCCAGAATAGTGAGAGCCGAAAGAACTGCCAGCAAAATCCAACAGGTCCAATGAATGACCCACATTTGCTCGAGAAAGCTTGCTCCAATACCGAATACAGCAATAGGCGCAACCACATAAGTCAGAGTACGTGCTGACTGTGGCGACCTTGCAGCCTCGAACTCATGCATTTCTGCAGGAACTCCAGATTCCGTAAATTTATCTTGCAGCCATTCAGCTGCTTGTCTCTCTGTATCAGAGCTGGATGGGCGTGGCCCTATTTCACGCGTAAGTACGTCAAGATAGCTTGATGCTTGACTCATGCTTAATCCTTCCCTTGCATGCGGGATTTTTCTGCTTTGGCAATTGTACCGTAAAGAGCGCACCTTCAATCATTATTGTGTGCAAGTTATGCGCTGTTGTGCACGCATAATCAGTAAAAGAAAAATTTACTGGTGTTTTAGTGAAAGAAAACGAGCAAATTCCTTGCGGAACGTCAATTGAATATCTCTGGTGGGACCATTGCGATGCTTTGCCACAATTAGCTTTGCAGCATCAAGCGGCATTCTTTCTTCATCGTTTTCAAAATCGTCTGTTTGCGGATCCATGTTTCTATGAAGGAACATTACAATATCGGCATCTTGTTCAATAGCTCCTGATTCGCGAAGGTCTGACAATTGCGGGCGCTTTCCTCCGCGTTGCATTTTTGGCGGGCGTGTCAACTGTGACAGCGCAAGTATAGGAACATCAAGGTCTTTAGCAAGAATTTTCATACCTCGAGAAATTTGTGCCACTTCGTTTTGGCGATTTTCTCCTTCGCCTGACATAAGCTGCAAGTAATCAACGATGAGAAGCTTCTTGCCGCTGGGAGTTCCCTGAAAAACCCTTTTTGCCTTAACGCGCAATCTGTTTATGTTGAGATCAGGCGTATCGTCAATGTACAAAGGCAATTCTGACAAATAAGCACTTGCGTCTACAAAGCGGCTCCAAAATTCTGAAGAAACATTTCCTCCATGCACCTGCTGAGTACTAATGCCAGCTTCAGAAGTAAGCATGCGCAAAGCAAGGTCTTCTGATGTCATTTCAAGAGAAAAGATTCCGACTTTGGTTCCTGCCCTTGCAGCTCCTGATGCCATGTTCAAAGCAAGTGCCGTTTTTCCCTCGCCTGGACGAGCTCCCAAAACAATAAACTGCCCACCCTTAAAACCTCTGGTCAACCTATCAAGCTCTTCGAATCCTGTAGGAACACCTACAATGCCACCTTTTGCGGCTGCATATTCTTCAAGCAAGCCATAAGCTTTGTCGAGCGGGCCGTCTTGTGAGCCCATGTGCTGAAAGTCAGTACTGACCTGTTTTTCAGTAACGTCAAAGAGTCGTCTTTCTGCCTTTGCAACAGCGTCGTCGATATCTTCTGGCATCGAAAAGGCAAGGGATGCAATTTCTGTCCCTGCGAAAGCGAGGTGTCTGTATGTGGATAACCTTTTTACGATGTCTGCATAACGCTTATAGTGCGAGGTCGTAGGCACGCTAAGAGTAAGATCGGCTAAATAATCAGCCCCGCCTGCAGCGTTAAGCTGCCCATCACTAATTAGCTTATCTCCTAGCGAAACATGATCAAAACTTACACCGCGAGAATTGAGCTCAAGCATTGCCTCAAAGATAACTTTATGTGATGGTCTGTAAAAGTCTTGCGAGGTCAGAGCACCAATTGCTTCATTTTGAGCATCCGAAGACAGCAGCATGGAGCCCAATACTCCGCGCTCTGCGTCAAGGTTATGTGGTAGTGTTCTTGTACCCTGATTATCGGTAGTCAATTGAGACAATCCTTACCCCTTTTCCCCACTTCTCAAAATGCCTTAGTAATCGTACTTTATCTGAAATACGTTTTCCAAAACAAAAAAGGCTCTGTCCTGCCCTTTTGTGAGTTTTCCCAGTTTTCCACAGATTCTTCCATAAAAAAAGAACGCCCCGCTAAAGGGCGTTCTTCACAATTTTATGTAAGCAGAAACGCTTTACTCTTTTTCTTCTTCTGCTTCTTCTTTAGCAACGGGTTCGTCTGCTGCCGCTTCTTCGCCTTCTGGCTGAACAGCTTCTGCTGCTTCTTCCTTGACAATATCTTCTTCGAAAATACCTGCCTTTGCCTGCTCAACTTCAGCAGCAAGTGCAGCCTCTTCTTCGCTTGCCTGGGCAGCTTCGCCTTCAGCAACAACGTCAATAGTAAAGTCAGCCTTGATATCACGATATACTGCGATTTCAGCAAGGTGAGTTCCTGTGGTCTTAATAACACCACGTGTCTCAATTTTGCGACGGTCAACTTCTACCTCAAGCTGCTCTTGAATGGCTTCTGCAACCATCATTGGAGTAACTGCGCCGAAAAGACGTCCAGCCTCTCCAACTTTTACCTTGATAGTAACCTTCTTGCCGTCAAGCAGGTTACGGAAGTCTCCTGCTTCGGCAAGGCGTACATCTTCACGCTTTTTAATGTTGTGCTGGCGCTGCTCAAGTTGTTTAAGGTTACCAGGAGTAGCCTCAATCGCCATCTTGCGTGGGAAAAGGTAATTTACGGCAAAGCCTTGCTTTACTTCAATTACGTCTCCTTCGCCGCCGCGCCCTTTTAGTTCAGTGAGAAGAATAATTTTCATGGTTTCTCTCCTCCCGGTCTATCTACCGCGGCCGATGCGGCCACTGACAACAGGAACAACGTAAGGAATCAGAGCCATTTCGCGTGAGCGCTTAATCGCCAAAGCGAGTCTGTTCTGATGCTGGGTGCACACGCCTGTTACGCGGCGTGGCTTAATTTTGCCTCTTTCGGTCATATACTTGCGCAGCAGTTGCGCATCTTTGTAGTCGATGTACTCAACCTTATCCTTGCAAAACTGGCAATGCTTTTTGCGAGGAATACGATTTTGATTATAATCAGCCATCTCTACTACCTCCTTTAATGTATTCACGTGCGCCTAAGTGGCGCGTGTGGCATGCAAAGATATCTAAAACGGAATATCTTCAGTCAAAGTTTCAACACTGGGCGCTGATGCTGCAGGTGCAGAAAAGTTGTCGTCAGCTGCTCTTGAAGAAGGGGCTCCTCCTTCGCGGTTGCCTGACATAAAGTCAACATTGTCAGCAACAATCTCTACTCTGCTACGATTTGTGCCATCTTGAGCTTTCCACTGACTCCAGCGAAGCTTACCCTCGATTGCAACCTTCATTCCCTTTGTTAGCACACGCGATAGTCCTTCTCCGCGCGCCCCCCAAACCAATACATCAAAGAAATTAGGATGGTCTTCCCATTGATCGGTTTGAGAATTTCTTCTGCGCTCATTAACAGCAATGCCAAATTGCAAAACCGTTGTTGATCCAGCCTGACGAAGCTCTGGTTCGCGAGTCAAATTTCCGCTTACTACTACTCTGTTGATACTCATAACACACCTCTATCTAAAAATTGTCTTTTTTACTTATCGTCACGACGGACAATGATGAAGCGTACTACAGCATCTGTAATGCCTAGAACACGATCGATCTCTGCAACATTAGTGGGTTCTGCCTTGAAGTCATACAGAACGTAATCTCCATCGTTCATCTTATCGATTTCATAGGCTAGCTTACGCTTTCCCCACTCTTCAACGTTGTCTGGCTTTGATCCATTTTCAGTAATCAAAGTATCAATACGCGTTAATACAGCAGCACGCTCTTCTTCGTTGAGAGTAGGATTAAGAATTAGAAGCAATTCGTATGTTCTCACAATTCACCTCCTCTGGTCTCTGCGGCCTCGAATCTCTGTGAGTCCTGTTCGAGGCAGGATAGTATCTGTTTGCGGCTGATTATTGTAGCACCCCTACTCTCGCGCTGCAAATTTGCGTCAGTCAATAATCACCTTCTTTATGTCGATTGCTTAAATTATGTTGCCTCACTTTCTTCACTTCTTTTCGCTGCGCGCACGTCATCAAGCTTTTTAACAAAGTTTGTAACCGCAGCATCAAAGCCCATTAACTGTGCTGCCTTCCACGCACCAAGCCCCACGCTTGAAAGTACAAGCAATGTTACAAACATGCCAGCAGCCAGCTGTATTTGACTTAAACTTTCAATATAAGCAACAAGCTCTCTTTGAAGTCCTATACCTGAACTACCGATTTTTAAAATACTCCTTTGCCCCGCGTCTGCTTGTGCAGAATTTTCAACTGCCCTTATAAAGTCAGGATCAGCTGCAGCCACTCTTTGCAGGTGTAGTGCAGAGATGGCTTCTTTGTCAGCTTCTGTTGCAAGTGAACTGCTCGACACTCTTTCATCGCTTGAGTGTTCACCACCTGCCGAAGCAAACGTCTGGCTTGCTGCGCTTTGCTCCGCGCCTTGAGTGCTTGTCTTTGACTGAGTACTTGCCTGAGTACTTGCCTGGGGCTGAGTACTTTTCGCTCCGCTACTCTGTGCTTTAGTTTGCGTCTGGGCTTGGGCTACAGGAGAAGAAGATGTCGAATTAGCCGGTGGTGAATTAGGAGCTGCAACTACAGGTCTCTGAGCAGAAGGCGTATTTTTGTCTACAGCACTTGCGCCAAAGATTCCTGAAAACAGCAGGTGAGTTGGATCTTTGTAAACACCACCTTCGCGCAAGCTTAGATGAAAGTGACTTTCAGCAGAAGATGGATCTCCCACGTCACTTATTGTTCCCAACAACTGTCCTTTGCTTATGCTGTCTCCTTTTTTAACCTTTGTTGAAGAAAAAGGATTGATGCTTACTTGATGTCCCGCTTCAGTTGTAATAGTAAGAGCAGTAACGTTAAGACCAGCTGATCCGGGAACACGGCCAACAAAGCTAATTTCACCACTTACAGGCGCATGAAAATTTGCATCCCTTTCCGCATAAACATCAATGCCTAGGTGCTGTCTATTTTCTGGTCCGTAACGCTCTTTAAAGCCCAAAAGTATCCGTGTTTCTTTCGGCACCGATTGTGAACTTTTGCTTTTTTCTATTCCAATCGTCGTTGCTGCCGTTGCTACAGCAGGAAAGTTTAAACTTACACTTGTTCCTGCAAGGGCAAGTATAATTGCGATTGCAAAGAATGCTGCAGCATCGAACAATTTCTTTTTCAAAACACTTGATGTATTCATCACACCACCTAACTGGTGCAAACATAAAGAAGGCTAAGACGGGTAGTATACTGCTGGCGAGACAACAAGAAAACTACTATTTCGCAAAAGCGAAAAGCCTAACACCTTACACATATTTCTCTTTAATACTGCTTTAAGAATGCTTTAAGAATGCTTTAAGAAACATTTTAACGAGTACGAAATTTTACTCTCTTGATGGTGTCGACTTCTAAAACCTGATTCATTTTTTTGCTATATTCTTCTGACAAAAATCCTAACTCTTGCGCCCAAATAGCAGAACTCAAAACAACGACAACCTCATCTTTTCGCAAGTAAACACTGCGTGTAATTTGTGCAATCTCTTCACCTGCAACCTCATTCCAAGCCTGCTGCACAGCACCGATTGCTAGACCACCTATGTTCATATCACCATCAGGGTCAAGTTTGCCCATGACTTGCGACATGGCAATACTTATAGGGATTGTCTTGCCCTCTTTATCCAAATCATATTCTTCTTCGCGCCTCTTCCAAAAATCTTCATAGTGTATATCGCAGTTATTATCTTGATTCATAGTTTTACCCCGCACTTAACAATTAGCTTTATCGATGTCGACAGGAACATGAACTATTTTTGCTCTCTCGATTAGGCTCTTATCGAAATAATCAATATTTGCCGTAGTTATAACTGTTTGGGCAGTTTCTCCCACAATTCCGGCAAGATAATTGCGGCGGGTTTGGTCAAGCTCACTCATCACATCATCAAGCAGCAACAATGGACGAGTCTGGGTAATCTCCTCAATCACTGAAAGTTGGGCCAGCTTCCATGCCAAAGCGATCGAGCGCTGTTGCCCTTGCGAAGCAAAGGTGCGTGCATTCTTCTCATCAATCTCAAAAATCAAATCATCGCGGTGCGGGCCTACTAAACTTACTCTTCGAGCTATTTCATCACCAGCGCGCTCTTTTAGTGATGATCTAAAAGATTCTTCGCTTTTCTCTTCGCCCCAAGTAGATTCATAAGATAAATTCAGTTTCTGACTTTGCTGTTCTTCATCAAGAAGGTTTTCATAAAAGCTGCTTACGTGTGGTGCAAGATGACCAAAGAGAGAATTGCGTTTTTCAGCCAAAGCTACTCCTACCTGAATCATTCGATCAGTCCACGCATCAAAAACTTCACTGCCGTATTGACCTTCTCTTAACAATTGATTTCTTTGCGTAATTATTTTTTTGTATTCTGAAACAAGACGCGAATAGGTGGCAGAAAGCTGCGATCCTAGCATGTCAATTTCTTGTCTTCGCCTCGATGATGATTCTTTCACAATGCGTAAATCGTCTGGATTAAAAACTACGCAAGGCAAAGCAGAGCTTAGCTCGTGGCGCGACCTTACTTTCTTTTCATTAACAAAAACACTTTTGGTGCTTTCATTTATTAAAAGCTCAACATCACGCTTTTTTATGCCATCGGTGGCGCGCAAAGTTGCTTTTGCCTGGTCAGACTCCCAATTTATAAGATCATTTCTTAATGGTTTGCGAAAAGATTCGCCGTTGGTCATTAGCTGCAGAGCTTCAATTATGTTTGTTTTTCCAGCAGCATTTTGACCATAAAAAATGGTCAGTTTTGAATCAAATTCAATATATGCTTCCTTGTAGGATCGAAACCCTTTCAAGGTCAATGTTTCTATCGTATAAGACATAAGCCTTGTATACAGGTATTACTGCGCGCGAACTGGCATAACAAGATAAGTAAAATTTTCTTCAGGGGCGCGAACTATTCCAGGCTTAAGAGGGTCTTGGATTTCTAAATAAACAGTGTCGGAATTTATTGAAGTAAGGCCATCAATAAAGTAAGAATAATTTATCGCGATATTATTGTCTTCTCCCTCTGCCTTAACCAGTATACTTTCGTTTGCAGCACCTAGTTCTTGTGTTTTTGCACTGAGCGAGAGAGTCTGATCTTCTGCTGAAACAGTAACAGTAATCGCTGCATTATTTAATGCAAGTAAAGAAACCCTTTTTACAGAATCAAGTAATTCTGAATGATCCACAATTGTTTTGGTAGCAAAGGTACTAGGCATCAATTGTTTCCAATTAGGGAACTTACCTTCAAGTCTACGGGTAACCATTTTCGTATCATCGAAAGTAAATAATATTTGATTCGCAGAGGCTTCGATACGAACAAGTCCACTTGTTCCAACCATACGCGCAACTTCATCAAGAACCTTACCAGGTATAAGAACTTCGAAAACACCTTTTACTGGCTTTTCTAATTTTTGCTCGATAAGCGCTAAGCGGAAACTATCAGTGGACACCATCGTAATGAGATCATTTTCAATAGTAAGAAGAACACCGGTAAGAACAACACGACTTTCATCGCGACTTACTGCCTTGCTAACTTTTTTTATCATCATTGTTAATTTGTTAGCAGGGATAAGAGCTTCTTGTTCACTTGTGATTTGTGGGAAAGTAGAAAAATCAGCAGTGTTAATTTTTCTAATTTGAAACTCTGACTGCCCCGCTGATATTTTTAAAAACTCTCCGTCTTCGAAAAGATGAACTGTTGTATCTGGTAATGCGCTCACAATATTTGAAAGGATTTTTCCAGCGACAGCAATAGTTCCTACCTCTTCAACAAGACAATCAACTTTTGTCTCAATAGAAGTTTCGAGGTCTGAAGCAAATAAAGTCATGTCTGTATCTGAAACAGTGATCATTATTCCAGAGAGGTAAGGGACAGATGTTCTTAGTGCTGTTGCTTTAATTACCTTATTGATTGCAGTAAGTAAATCTTGTTTTCCAATACTTAGTTTCACGGTAACGTCCCTTCTGAATTGTTATTACTGTAATTATTATATATATAATTAATCAATTAAATTAGGATTGTGGAAATGTGTATAAGTTTAAATAGGCATAGTGTTACAGGCGTGTCGTATGCGGCAAACATGTTAATAACCTTGTGAGTTATACTGTCGCACTGTTGTGGTTTTGCCTGTTATGGGAAAACCGCTTCTTTTATCCCCTTTTCTTATCTTCTTATTAACAACTTTTCCCTGACTAGTTTAAGCATTTCTAACTAAATCTAATCATCAGTTACATCGTTTTCTTCCTTAATATATTTGTTAGGTACTGGATTTGGTCATAGGTTTCATTTTCTGCACCCATCTTCTTTTTAATTTTATCTACAGCGTGCATGACAGTGGTATGGTCTTTTCCTCCGAAAGATTTTCCAATTTGAGGAGTAGATGAATCAGTCAATTCAGCGCAGAGGAACATAGCAATATGTCTAGGGAATACTATTTCTTGCTTTCTTTTTGTACCAATCAAATCAACATGGGTTACTCCATAATAAGAGCACACTTCTTTTTGAATGGAGGGAATCGAAATGGGACGCGCTTCTTTTTCTGGGAAATATCCAGCGATCGCCTTTTCTACTACTTCTAAGGTAGCTGTCGATTGTCTATTAATGGTCGCCCAGGCGTTTGCACGAATTAAAGCCCCTTCTAACTCTCTAATGTTGTCAGAAGATTTTTCTGCGATGTAATCAATGGAATCATCGGTAAAAGGAATGCTCATCCCTTTTGCGTAGTTCTTTAAGATAGCGCAACGCATTTCATAAGTAGGAGGCTGAACATCTACCATAAGGCCTGATCTAAAGCGCGAAGTAAAACGTTCGTCAAGCTTTAATTCTTCAGGAGACCTATCTGCAACAAGGACAATTTGCTTTCGGTTCCTAATAAGCTCATTAAAGGTGTGAAAAAATTGCTTTGTACTTGCTTCACCCTTAAGGTCTTGGATGTCATCGATAAGCAACAAGTCGGTATTTCTATAGTGGTTACGCATCGTTTCAATGCTGTGGATTTTGTCACTGTACTGATTTGAGCTAAAAGCTGTTCGTTTTACGTATTGATCTACGAAATTTTTTGCAGTAGTACATACAATTCTTTTTTCGCGATACATTTCAGCAACATGGTTTCCTATGGCATGAAGAAGGTGAGTCTTACCAAGTCCCGAAGAACCCCAAATAAACAGAGGGTTATAGCTCAGGCCGGGAGACTCTGCTACAGCGAGTGATGAGGTGTAAGCAAAATTGTTTGAATCCCCTACAACAAAAGAAGCAAAATCATATTTTTCATCAAGAACTACATCATTGAAGTTGTTAGGTGCGTCAGTTTTGGCAGGAGCTTTGTGAGCAGACTGCTTATCAAGAGCAGTAGTAGTGCCATGCATTGAGCCAACAACAGAACTAGCAATAAGGTCACTTGGACTTAAAGGGCCTGATTCTAATTCATTCGAACTCGCTTGGTTTTCCTGATAGGGAAAATCAAGAGGAATAGATGCAGCACTGTAAGCAGGACGAGCAGTAGGAGTAGATTCATCCAGTTCAATAATGACCTCAAGATCGCCACGTTGGCTAACTTGACGAAGTGTTTCCACAATCGGAGGAAGACAAGTTTTTTCTATAAGCCGCTGAATAAAGCTGTTTGGAACACCCAGCGAAAAGATGCCTTCTTCAGAAAAATGCAAAGGAGACATGCGTAATATAGAACTGTTATAGCGAGACTCAGGGATGTCTGGATGACTCTCAAGAATCTCAAGAGATTTCTCCCACAGATAATCCATGTCATTTTTATCTAGCTGAGGAACTGAATTGGTGATGTCCCCTTGTATTTCGTTTTCTGCCGCCATTGTTGTCCTTCAACCCCTGTTCTTACCTTTTAAAGATAGATATTAGTTCCGAATACATTTTTTTCTAAATATAAAAGACCATCTTTGGTAACTGTTCTCTTACCCGCTTTTGAACAAACATATCCCTGTTGCTCTAAACAGTGCAGGTCTCTATATGCTGTCGCCACGCTAATTTCTAATAGTTTTGCGATTTGACTCGGTCCGATATTGCCGCAATCAGTCACTGCAACAAGTACTTCTTGTTGTCGCTCGCTTAAGTTTCTCGTTTTTGCTGCTGGCCTTAGTGCCGGCGATGGTGGTATTGAATACGAGTCTAAAGCAGCCTGTTCTGTTTCACTATCAGCCTGTGCAAGCACATCAACTGCGTTAAGTTCAATAGTGCCGTTGTGGTTTTGCAGAGGAGCTTGTCCATTTCTGCCAGTTAAGTCTAGTGTTACTACGCTGCCGCCGGCGATATTATCCTCTAGGTAAAGAGAGCCACCTTGCGACGTTGCATAATTTGCAGCTGTCGGTAGTCCTGAGCCTACACCAGCAATATGCGCTTTATGGCAGGCCTGCGCAGTACTAAAGCCATGTTGCAGAGCAAGTGCCGGGTTTGTTATTCCGCTGCCTTGATCTGAAACCTTTAGAACACTTCCATTTTCAAGCAAAGAGATAATAGGCTCTGCAAAGTCTGCATGAATGAAGTTTTCGACAAGTGACTTAATTACAGAATAAGGAATGGTAGTATCAAATTTTTGGCTGAGCTCGTAAGTAGTATGGCTAATCTTTTCAATATAATCTTTGTGGTTTGGCGTGTAGTCTATGGTAAATATTTCTGGAATGTCATGAGCAGATGTATAGATTGCAATCCGGACATCTTTGGAAAACATCTGATTTTCTTTATTTCTTTTGTGATGTAGTGGATAAGTTGTGCGACTGTGTGCTGCAGAGACCTTCTCCTTGCCGCTTAAAGCAAAGAATTCAAAGTCAGGACTAAGGGTTCCCTTTTCATTTTTTCGCGTAGGCTTTTCAGCAAGTCCCGACATCATTTCACTTTCCACAGATTTTTCGTTAATATACGTGTTTTCCCCGTTACTCACAAAAGAAAATGCCCAGAGATGATAATTTTTATACCCTTCTGACCTGCGGTTTTGTTCACTCGAAACTGTGTTCGTGCTGCGCATGCTGGGGATTTCATACTTTTCCACATGTCCAAATAAATCGGGGATAAATCAGGCGTTTCTTCTGCTATAAAGGATCAAAATAGTAGCGAATACTTCTCTATATATACTTATTCAAAAAAGAAGAGTACCCGCATAAAATATAGTAAGCAAAGAAGTTGTGATTGTCACGGTCATTTTGCTAGACAAATTCGAGTTTTCCACAGGATATCCGTGAGTAAAATCTGCGATTTCCACAGTATCCACAGATTGAAGCACTTTATTTTGATTGACGAAATTGGGCACTTCATATTATGATGGACGACCTTGTGTTAATTCTGACGTGAGAAATTATCACAGTGCGCAGGAAGGTTTTGCGCTTATACATTTATTTATTATGGCATTTAGCTTTAAGGAGGAAGCATGAGCAAGCGAACTTATCAGCCGAATAATCGGCGCCGTGCAAAGGTGCATGGATTTCGTGCGCGCATGTCGACACGTGGTGGACGAGCTGTACTAGCTTCACGTCGCCGCAAGGGTCGTCGCGTACTTTGTCCTAGCGCTAAGTAGTTTTTTACGAGAGGCTTATTCTGGTTGTCGAAGAATAGGCCTTTTTGTATTTTTGGAGTCTTTTCTTATGGCACGAAGTAATACCTTAAAGTCAAAAGATATTGCACGCATGATACAAAACGGTCGACCCTTTAGAAGTCGATCGTTTCTTGTGTTTTCTGAGGCGATTGACGATGTTCAGAGTAACTGCAGTGAAACAGCAGTGCCCTTGGGAAAAGTTGCTTTTATTGCTCCTAAGAGGCTAGGAAATGCGGTTTTGCGCAATCGATATAAACGTTTATTGCGCGCAGCGTTTGACCAGGCAGTTCAAGAATCGGGAAATCATCATATATGTGACAAAAATAATATCATATATATGGCTGGAGATAAGATTGCCAAGCAAAGCTTTCAAGATGTAGTGTGTGAAATGAATGCAACTTTTGCAAAGATTAGTAAAAAAAATGCTTCTGCTTGTAGCAATAAGATAGGTAAAAGAAGTACGCTATAATGAGTCGATTATGTTTAAACAGCAGCAGTGATTTGTGGCAGTCTCTATTAGGGCTTCCTCGAAAAGGCGCTGCTTTTATGATACGAGGGTATCAGCAGGTTATTTCTCCCCTCTTTCCACCTACCTGCAGATTTTTGCCAACATGTTCAGAGTATGCATTAGAGGCAATTAGTACTTATGGATTAGTAAAAGGTGGATGGTGGGCACTTAGAAGAGTCTTAAAGTGCCACCCTTTTCACCCTGGAGGGTATGACCCACTTCCATAATGCTTGTTGTTTTGGCATGCGCAGAATTAGACAGACGAAAGGGATTTGAATGGGTGCTATTTGGAGAGGGTTCCTCGACATTATCTTTGGGGCTATGCAATTTGTATATAGCTTTGTAGGTGATTGGGGACTTTCAATTATTGTAATTACAATCTTATTTAGATTGTTGGTTTGGCCTTTAATGGTCAAGCAGGTTCGCAGCATGAGGGCAATGCAAAAAATTCAGCCGCTCATGAAAGAAATTCAAAAGAAATATGCTGATGATAGAGAAACGCAAAATCAGGAAATGATGAAACTCTATCAAGAGCATCAGGTTAACCCGATGGCGGGATGTTTGCCCATTTTCTTGCAGATGCCGCTCTTCATTGGGTTTTTTGCGGTATTGATGGCTCCGCGAATTGTTGATGGTGTTGTTGAGGCTCCCCCACTCTATGGAATCGGACCACTTCCAGAATATTTGGGTTACGTTGACGGTGCGGTTTATGACACTTTAGACCTGGGAGTTGCTTCGTTCTTTAACGTTTTGCCAGACCTTATGCGCACACCGGGCATTATGTGGGAGAGCGAACCCTTTTTGGTAGCTGCCCCTTACGCCATACTGCTACTTTTGTCGAGTGTTGGAATTTTGCTTCCGATGCTCATGAACCAGCAGGGACAAAACACTCCTCAAGCAAAGCAGCAAAAGTTCATTGGTATTTCAATGGCAATCTTTATGACCTTCATCGGTTGGGGTTTCTTCCCAGGTGGAGTACTGCTTTATATGACAACTTCTTCGCTTTTTGCAGCCGGGCAACAATTCTTTGTTCAAAAACAAATGGATAGAGAAGAAGAATCTGCTGCAGAAAAAGAGCGGGAAGAAAAGAAGGCAAAAAAGAACAAAAATAAGAATAAAAATGCTAATGCTAGCAAGAAGAAATAGTCGATAGAGCATTTGTAAGAAAGGGAAGATAATGGCTAAAGAATATATTGCTTCTGCTGAAACTGTTGAGGATGCGACCGCTCTAGCGTTAGCAGAACTTGGTGCAAGTGAAGATGAAGTAGTGATTGAAATTGTGGAAGAGCCAGGCAAAAAGCTTTTTGGCGGACGCAAAGAGGCTATTGTTAAGGCTGTTCTCAAGGGAGATACTGCCGAGGGTGATGTTGCAGCGTCAGAGGCCAATGAGTCTGAAGGCGATGACAGCGAGCAGGACAGCAAGACTTCCAGCGTAACTGATGGCAGTGAAGACGGTCCAGATATCGCAGAGTTGAGCGACGAACAGGTGGATGCTATAGCCGATGTAGGTATTGAGCATCTAAGAATGCTTATTTCTTATCTGAATGATGATGAAATCAACATTGAAGAGTTTGAGGGCGACGAAGGTGAAATTATCCTTGACGTAACCGGAGAAGACGTTGGTGTACTAATCGGGCGTCATGGACGCACAATCGATGCTTTGCAAGCTGTAGTATCTTCAATGACTACTAAGAAGACTGGTATACGCTATCCCCTATCAGTGGACGTTGAAGGATATAAGCATAGACGCAAGCAGAAGGTTGTAGATATTGCTCGCCGCGCTGCTGATAGAGCAAGAAGGACCAATCGTCCTGTTTCGCTGAAGTCAATGACTCCGCATGAGCGCAGAATTGTGCACATGGCTATTAAGAATCAAGATGGAGTGACCTCAACAAGTGAAGGTTCAGGATCATACAGGCATGTGGTAGTTGTGCCATTGTAGAGCGTACAATGCTTTAGTGTTACCAAGGGGGCTGCAACTGCAGCCCCCTTTTTAGTGCAGTTTGACAAAAAGTCATGGAACATGAACTTTTGTCAAAGTTTACGGGACGCTAACGCACAGGAGGCTTTCTATTCCTAATGTTTCTTAACTAGCGTATGATTTTCAGCAGATTGTTTTTATGCTCAATGGTTGAAATTGTTTCACGTGAAACATAGAGGCCATTTGCAAATTGTTTCACGTGAAACATTGAGGATGTGAAGTGTTAGACAGTTACTTACAAGAAAGCGATATTTGCCTCTCTGACGAGGCCATACAGCTTCTTAGACAGCATCTCAACTATGTTCTTGAAGTTAACAAGTCAATCAGGTTAACTGCAATCCATGATAAATTTGAAGGCGAAAGACTTCACATATTAGATTCTCTTATGGTGTTGCCTGAAGTTTTTGATGCCCCTGAAGGCAAGATGCTTGATATCGGCACAGGTGGCGGTTATCCGGGTTTCCCTCTGGCAATCGCAGCTGATAGATCGGTTGACCTTTTAGATTCCGTTCAGAAGAAAGCAAAGGCTATCGATGGCTTTCTGGAAGAAATCTACATAGGAGAGTTAGATATCAAGACTATTGGCTTAAGAGCAGAAGAGCTGGCACTTGAGCAGCCTGCAAGCTATGCGGTGGTGCTGGCGCGAGCCGTTTCTTCTCTGCCTGCTCTTGTAGAGCTATCCTCTCCTTTGCTTAAGATGGGCGGAAGACTGATTGCGCACAAGGGTCCTTTGGATAGCGAAGAGCTTGCAAGAGCAAAGAATGTTGCAAATATTGTAGGGATGGGTCTGCACTCGAAAAGAGAGTATGTTTTACCCGGCGGAGAAGAATACAGAACGGTATATGTTTTTGAAAAGGTATCTGCCTCAGAGGTAGAATTGCCGAGAAGACCAGGACGTGCTCAGCGAAAGCCTTTGGCTTAGCATTTAAGAAGTTTTAGTTAGTAGAAATAGTAATAGCAATGTGGCAGATGTAATTGGCGTGTTGAGAGGAGTGAAAGTTGGTGATTAGTGCATGACAAACGCGAAAGTGCTTGCCGTGGTGAATCAAAAGGGCGGCGTTGGAAAGAGCACAACAGCAGTGAATCTGAGCGCAGCGCTTGGAGAAGCGGGTAAAAAAGTTCTTCTGATTGATATGGACCCTCAGGGGAATGCGACATCCGGATTGGGCCTATCAAAGGATGATAGAGAGTTGTGCATCTATGATGCCCTTGTAGCGGGTGAAGCTAACTTTGCAGACATAATTGAAACACATGAAGTTTATCCTGTTGATGTAGTTCCCGCAACAATACAGCTTGCAGGTGCAGAGGTAGAGCTCGTTCAGGCTATGAGCAGAGAAACACGACTAAAAAGCCTTATAGAGCCTGAGCGCAGTAAGTATGACTATATAATTATAGATTGTGCCCCATCTCTGGGATTGCTTACCATCAATGCGCTTACTGCGGCTGATGGAGTTTTCATTCCTATTCAATGTGAATTCTATTCTCTAGAGGGTCTGTCAAAGCTTCTGGATAGCGTTCGCCTGGTAAATAAGCACCTAAATCCTAATCTTGAGGTCTTTGGGGTTGTTATGACTATGCACGACGGACGCACAAAGCTTGCCCAGCAGGTTGTAGATGAAGTTCGAAACTACTTTGGAGATAAAGCATTTCAGACACTTATTCCGCGCTCAGTTCGCATTTCTGAGGCTCCGAGCTTTGGACAGTCAGTGTTGGAATATGACAGTAAAGGAAAAGGCGCTATTGCCTATCGAGACCTAGCAAAGGAAGTGATGAGTCGTGGCTAATCGACCAAGTGGCCTGGGGAAAGGCCTTTCAAGTTTAATTCCAAGTGCAGCTGCTGAATCTGGTCTTGCAAATGACAATGTCAATGAACTAAGCATTGCTCTAATCGAGCCCAACCCTCTACAGCCGCGTACTGATATCGACGAAGAGAAAATCGCAGAATTAAGTGCTTCTATCGCCAAAAGAGGTGTTTTGCAACCTATTATCGTAAGACCAAAGGGCGAGAAGTATGAAATCGTTGCAGGAGAGCGCAGATGGCGTGCTTCGCGCATGGCAGGACTTGAAACGATCCCTGTACATATCAGAACTTTTGATGACGGCGAGACTTTTGAAGTTGCTCTTATCGAAAATCTACAACGTGAAGACCTCAACGCTATAGAAGCAGCTTACGGCTATAGAAACCTTATTAACGAACGACAGATAACTCAAAATGAGCTTGCAGAGCTTTTGGCGAAATCACGTGTATCAATAACGAATGCTCTTCGCCTATTGGATCTTCCTGAAGAAGTGCAAGAGATGATTTATGAAGGTGCACTCTCTGCAGGTCACGCTCGAGCAATACTGACCGTATCTGATGATCCCACTAGGATAAAGCTTGCTCAAAAGGCAATCGAAGAAGGACTATCAGTGCGCGCTCTTGAATCGCTTGCCAGACTGTCTGGTGGTGGAGTTATTCCTGGATCAGCAAAACGTCCCGTCTCGCCAAAGAGCTACAAGGCAGCTGCGCGTAAGTTGCGCAAGTTTATTGGGGGCAATGTAAGAGTTAAGCAGACGAAAGATAAAAGCAAGATTGAAATCGAATTTGCCGATGAGGCAGATCTTGCAAGAATATATCGCTTGATTACTCAAGATGAAAAGCCGCTTATAAGAGGCACAGAGCAGCAGCAGTAAAGCCGAGGGAAGTCAGATGAGTTTCTGGATACGAAAAGGTTCTGCAAAGGCAGAAGAAGCGCTGTCTGACTTTAGGAGTCTCATGCCTCGCGGTGGCGAAGCATTGATTATTTGTGCAACGACAGGGCAAGAAGGTGACTTAGGTCGCCTGCTTGCCCTGGATGCTTGTGTTCAAAGCCCTGAAACGGATAGCGCAGATATTAGAGTACAAAGCGTGGGTGGTTTCACGGCTGACCTCTGGAACAGGTGGGGAAGTAGCAAGGCTTTGGTTGGTTCAGCTGTTCGAACAAAAATTGTCAACGAACTTTTAGAGGACGACCTAGGGCTACCATCACTGCAGACTGCCGGCGGGAGAGCCATGCTGGCAAGACTTGTTTCTGCGTATGTACCTACGTGTGAAAGTAAGCAAAGAGCAGAAGAGGGACGTACGCATCAAGGCATTAGAAATTTAGTACAAAGATACCATGAAGCCTTAAACAGGCATGAATTTATCGAACATCAGTTTGCTATGAAAACACTTGCTGACAAGATTTCTTCAAAATCGGCTCAGCTTGAATATAGAACGATTTTTGTCTACGGATTCGCAGATTTCACAGAGGCACAACTAGATTTGTTGACTGCCTGCTCATGTCATGCTGAAGTATTTGTTCTGCTGGATTGGGAAGATGGCTGTGCAGAAACAAGGTATATGCAGCACGCCCTTGATGCGCTGCTTCAGCGCGGTGCACAATTACAAGAGGATTCTTTGGCACGCAACACAGGCGCAGAAAAAGAAGCACCCGCTCTTTCTTTGGGCAGAGCACAGGGATTTGCCGCTGAAGTAGCATTACTAGCAGATCTTGCTCAAGAAGAGCACAAGCGCGGCGTAAACGAATCAAAGACTTTGCTTGTTCCTCATATGCAGAGCTATGTGCGAGCCTTAACGAAAGAGCTAGAGCATCGAGACGTCCCTTATGAGCTTGACGTAAAGACGCGTTTTGCAGCAACAAGCTTTGGTGCAGCATTAATTGCACTTTTAAGGGTATGTGTTGACCAAGATCCGCAGCCTAACGGTCTTGCTTTTGCGATGTCTGCCTATAGTGGACTTGATGCAGATGACGTCCTTGACCTTGATACAGAGTGGCGGCAAAAAAGAAGTAGCAGTTCAAGAATTTTGACCGACCTCGCTTTGCACAAATCAAATAACAGCTCCGACCTAAGTCTTATTAAGGGCTATGACAAAAGTGCGCGCATAGGGGACTGGAGCACTTTAATAAACAACCTGTACGCTAAGGGCGCACATGCGCACAAGGATAGGCAGTTTGATTTACTGCAAGATGCCACTGCTCAAAAAGCAGCAACGACAGCATTGCAAGAGCTTTATGAATTGCGCCTAACGCTGCAAGATAAGAATGTGGCGCCTACAGGCAATGACCATAACAGCAGTCAGCTTGGAACAAGGATACTCAGCTTTGATCCGGTGATTACTGCTGCAGAGCTCCTCTCCGCCTTAGAAGAAACCAGCGTTAATCAGACCCCTCAGCAGGGGAGTACAGCATTGTTGCTGGCAGAACCATCGCGCGTATACGGCAGACAGTTCAACACCGCAATATTGGGTGGTCTTTCTGTAAATGATCAGGTTGAGCAAAGCGATGTATCGCTAGACACTTACTTGGTTGCAAAATTAAACAACACACAGCTGCCAGATCTTAGCCACAAACAGCAATTCGCTTATCGTTTCAGCTTGGCCTTAGCAAAAGAGAGGCTCTATCTAGTTGCACAGCATCAAAGCATTGGGGGAGAAGAAATCAAACCAGGAGGATTGCTGTGCCAACTAAAAGAAAAGATGGGCGAGAACTTTGATTCTGTGCCCTGCCGCTATAAACATCACGACGAAATAATCCCCCTGTTGTGCAGCGATAACCCTGAAAAGCAGCAACGGATTGAAGACATATTGAAGCAACTAGATTCGCCAAAAACAAGTCAGCACTCCCAGCAAGTCCTCGTACCCCCTCTGCCAACCAGAGGCGAGCCTGCACGTTATGACCTTGGCTATGACAAGGGCATGCCTGTATCTGCGACCACCTTACAAGGTTTTGCGCAGTGCTCTTACAATTGGATGCTGCACCGCTTTGCTGATGGCAAGCCTGTTGAGAGGGGATTCAACAGGGCTGAGCAAGGCAATTTCGCACACCTTGTGCTCAAGAAATTCTATGAGCGTCTGCAACAAGATAACGAAAAGACAGGCATCGGGAATCGAATCACTGTAGAAAACTTGCCCGATGCTCTCAAGATTTTCCACCAAGTGTTTGCCAGTGAAGCAGAAACCTTGCAAGGCAAGCTACGGCTTGAAGTTGATGAACAGGCGGACTTAGAAATGCTTCGCCTAAACATGAAGGCCTTTCTTGAAGGCGAAGTAGACTATGCTCCAGAATTTATCCCGATCTACTTTGAGTATAGCTTTGGCCTCGATAACGGAGAAAGCGACGTTTCGGACCCCGTAGACATTGGACTTTCGCTGAACTTACGCGGAAGCATTGACCGCATTGACCTGCGCGAAGACAAAGCAGCGCTGATTATTGATTACAAGCGAAAAAACACCGTCGCAGGCATCGAATCGCAGGCAAATAATCACATTTTGCAGGGATATTTGTACCGACGTGTGGCAGAAAAAGCTTTGGGAGTACGACCAGTGTCTCACAGCTATCGCTCATATGGGGCTCGTAACGGCACCATAAGTGAAGCCTATGCTGTCTCTGATAATCCTCCAGAGCGTCCGCTTGGATTGCCAAAGATCGGCAGGGATCCGCAATGGGGCAATAAGGACACTTTGATGGATAAGAGCCTTGCTGCAATGCATCAAAGCGCAGCAAAGGCAGCTGACGGCCTTATCACGGGAAACATCGAAAAGCGTGAAAACAAGGTACTTTGCGAGTACTGTCTTTTTGATGACTGCGAATACAAACCATCAAATAAAGGGCGAAAACAATGAGTAAATCGCCCAGTTATTTTAAAGGTCTAAACGAAAACCAGCTTGCGGCTGCTAAGCATCGCGATGGCTGGGCAATGGTTAATGCAGGGGCTGGAACAGGTAAAACCATGACGCTTGTTGCTCGCTACCTTGCTTTGTTGCTTGATGAAGAACAGCCGTCAAAAATCAATGAAATACTTGCTTTGACCTATACCGAAACAGGCGCCAGCGTAATGAAGCAGCGCGCAAGTGAATCACTTAGGGACTTGGGATACGCAAATCTCGCAAATCAAATGAGCCAGGCATGGATATCGACCTTCCATGGTTTTTGCACCAGAATACTAAGACGCTATGCTTTGCAGGCAGGCATTGATCCGCACTTTTCTATTGCAGAAAGCATGCAGTCAAAGGCCTTGCAAGAAGAAGCGCTTGATGAACTCTTCGGAAACCTGATCTTGCCAGCCACAAACCAAGAAAATACAGAGAATACAGCACAGACTTTCAGCATGAGCGAATATATGCTTCTTCGTGAAACATGGACAGACTTCACCATCCGTAAACATGTCATGTCGCTCTATCAGGAATTGCGCACTTTAGGCCTGCATAGATTCAGCCCTGACCTAAACCTAGAGAGCAGTAGCTCCGTGCAGACAACACCGATACAGCTGTCAGAGAATTGGAGCGCTCGCTTACTTATTGACGATGAAAGCAATGCGACAAGAAATCCAACACCAAGCAGGCTGATTGTGCAGTGCACTGTTGAGTTTGCCCAGATATATGAACGACTAATGCAAGAGCGTTCACTACTTGACTTCAATGAAGTCTTGTTGCTTGTGAGACAGCTGCTGAGAGATGACTACATCCTGCAGGAGCTGCAGTCACAATTCTGTTTTGTCATGGTTGATGAGGCGCAAGACACTAATTCGCTGCAAATGGAAATTATCGAGGCCATTGCTGGCGACAATCTGTATCAGGTAGGCGACAAAAAGCAATCCATCTATGGTTTTCAGGGCGCAGATGTAAGTGTCATGCAAGGCTATCTTGAAGACCCCGATGTCAATGTCAGCGAATATGAACTGACAGCAAATTACCGCTCGGATGCGTGCGTTCTTGATTTTGCTAATGCACTTTTTGGCAATGAGGAATTGCTGGGATATCCTGCTCAGCAACTATGCAGCAAAAAGGAGCCCGAAAAGAGCCAAACAGGCAGCAGGGCTGTTCACTTGCTTGAAATCAAAAAAGAGAGTGGACCAAAAAGGGAAGCGACTAGATTAAGTGCAGAAGCAGAGGCGATATGGATTGCAGACCACTTTGAAGCAGAACACGGTGCGGGGCGTTCGTGGTCAGATTTCAGGGTGCTTGTAGAGCGCAGGTCGCATGCAAAAGCAATCATTGCAGAGTTCGAAAAGCGCGACATTCCTGCACTTCTGGTAGGTGGCGACTGCTTGCTAGAAACACCTATAGTCAACACAGCACGCTTGCTTTTAGACGTGTTAAGCAGGCCACGTGAACCAGAACTCTTGTTGCGCTGTCTGCTCTCGCCACTTTCGCGCGCTAGCGACAAGGCAATCTATGAACTTGCCGTGCTGCGCAAAGAACGTGAACTTAGCTTTTTGTGGGACGCAGCGTTGCTTGCAGCTGCAGAAGGCCTGCTCAGCAATGAACAAGACCAGCATGAGCTAGCACGTTTTATGCAGATGCTTGAGAAGGGACGTGAGGACTTTGGTCATTCTCCGCTATCTGAAATCATTACACGCGCTTTTGACAGCCAAAATACTACCGCATATTATTTGTCGCAGGGCGCATTGACAGGCAGGCAGGCTTTTGGACACCTGCAGCAATTTTTAGCGCTCGCAGATCAGTGGCAGGCTTCGGGCAATGATTCGCTCAGTTTTGAACCAGAGCTAAAGCGCCGCAAAAAGCTGGAGGACAAAATACCGCCACGGGCAGTAAGCTTACCCGGACAAGACTACATTGAAATTAACTCTATCCACAGTTCTAAGGGTGACGAGTTCAAGGTAGTTGCTTTGCCGCTGGCTGCTTCAGAAAAGATAAGGGCAGATGAAAACGCTTTAGTCCTGCATCACCAGACAAAGGATTCTACGCTGGTGCTTGCGCGCAAGGACAGCAATGAAAAGCCTATCTACAAATCTGAACACTACAACCAGTTGCACAGCGAGATGCGCACACGCAGGGCTCTTGAGGCCATTAGATTGCTCTATGTAGCCTGCACGCGCGCAGAAGACATGTTGCTTATCAGTTTCGACACAGGCGCAGCTGGCGACGGGCTCAGTAACGCAATGAGCAGAGGCATGAGCGCTGCAGCCACACAGATGCAGCAGCTACAAGACGATGGCGCGCTGACAATCCAGCAAAAAAGCGTCGGAGAATTCAAGCAGTAGAAAGATGTCTATGAAAGAGCAACTACAGATACCACAAATGCAAAAGTACACTCTAAGCCAGGTGTCAGCTTCTGACATTCAAGAATTCTACACTTGCCCGCGCAGATTTTATCTCTACCGTGTTTTGCGACTGGGGCGTTTGTCTGATCGCAGCCCAAATGCGCCAAGCAATAGAGGGTCGATAATCCATCTGCTGCTTGAATGGGGGAGTACCGACCAGGCACAGCAGCTCTTTCAGCGCAACCAGGTATCCGAAGAGCAAGCACGCGAGATGCTTGAAGTCGTTACGCGCTTTCAAGAGTCTGCCTATATGCGCCGCATGCAAGAGCGCGGCGAGCTGAAGAAAGAGCAGGCATTTTACCTGCGCCTGTTAGCAGATGGTCAGGCTCCGCGCTATTTAAAGGGCTTCATCGATGCGCTAATGTGGCAAGAAGATGGCAGCCTGCTGGTCATTGACTACAAAACGGGGGCGTCAGAAAAATCAGCAGCGGACTATCAGGTGCAGGCTGATTGTTATGCTTTGGCTGGTCTGGCAATGGGGGCGGAGTCTGTCCAGGTGCAGATGGTGCGCCCAGAGGTATGTGACGCACAAGGGGAGCCGCAGTGTTTCACCTTTGACTACGCGGCTTGCCAGCAAGACATGTTGCGCAAAGACTTATTGGTAGCAATTGATTTGATGGAGGACGCTCAGAATGCAAGCCTTGATGGCGTTGATGTAAATCGCTGCAAATACGAGTGTCCGATTTTTGGAACTCTGTGCAGCGGACCAGTCTAATTGCCTTTAAGCTGTCCGCAGGCAGCGTCGATGTCTGCACCGCGTCGCGCACGCACCGTAACGGGAATTCCTTCGGGGCGCAAGGTGTTGGCCAGGTGCAGTGCCTCTAGTTGACCTGCGGGCTTTATTGCCTTGTTAGACAGTCCTTCGACAGCGTTAAGAGGAATCAAGTTGACGTGTGCTTTTGTCTTTCTTGCAAACCCAATCAGCGCAATATTTTCTGGGCCAGTCGTGTTGACCTTGTCGATTAGGGCGTATTCGAGGCTAGGGCGACGACCAGTTTTTGCGTAGTAATCTGTCAGTGCCGATTCAAGTTTTTCAAGGGTTTGTCCCTGCAGACCGGGCATTAAAGTATCGCGCGTTGTCTGCACTGCAGAGTGCAGTGATACAGCCAGAGTAAACTGCTCAGGTTCTGCCGCAAAGCGCTCAATCCCCTTGACGATACCTGCAGTTGATACCGTGATATGGCGTGCGCCAATTTCGAATCCGCCCTCTGTTTTGGGTGCGTTTAAGATGCGTAGCGCCGCAAGAACTGCATCGTAGTTTTGGAAAGCTTCGCCTTGCCCCATGACAACCACGTTGCTGACGCGGCAATCAAAGTCATCACCTACAATACGAACCTGTTCAGCAATTTCACCAGGCAGTAGGTTGCGGACAAATCCGCCTTGTCCTGTAGCGCAAAAGCTACACTTTAAGGCACAGCCAGCTTGCGCAGAGATACATACGGTTAGACGCTGACTTTTTCTGTCAAGCGCGGGTAGACCTACGGCTTCAACACAGACGCCATCTGCAAAGCGCAGCAAATATTTACGCGTGCCATCTTTGGACTTTTGGACTTGTTCGACAGTTGCGCGCTGCAAGGGGGCAAGCTCTTTCAGTTGCGCACGTAAATCTGCAGACAGATTAGTCATTTCATCGTAGCTGTTAACTTTGCGCACCCACAGCCACTGTGCTAGTTGCTTTGCGCGAAAGTTGGGCTGGTTTAGCTGCGCCATAAGGTCAGCATAAGAAGGAATATTCTCTGCTGCAGTTAGTCCATAGGCGAATATGTCTTTCGAATCAACGATTTTGTTCAATTTGTCATATTTGTGAGTTTTCATGTCACTATTATACGCAGGAAATTCGCAAAGATTTCCTGAAGAGAAGCAAATATATTAAGTGGGGGATTTGAATATGCTTCAAGTGCAAAACGTTTCTAAGAAATTTGACGACAGCCTTGCTCTTGACCAGTTAAGTTGCACTATTCCATTAGGAGCAAGCTACGGTATTGTGGGCAGTAACGGTGCGGGAAAGTCTACCTTGCTGCGTCTGCTTGTAGGCATCTATAAGCCAGATGAAGGTGCTGTTGTTTTGATAAACGAACAGGGACCTCTTGAAGTTTATGAGAATCCTTTAGCAAAAGAACACATCATCTTAGTTCCTGATGAACTGTTTTTCCTTGCACAGTCAACACTTAATCGAATGGCAAGACTTTACAAAAATTCCTTCCCTCACTTTGACAGTAATTATTTTCAGGCGCTGGTCAACCTCTTCCAGCTTGACCCCAAAAAGCCTATCCGAACCTTTTCAAAAGGCATGAAGCGACAAGCAGCGATTATCCTGGCACTTGCTACAAAGCCGCGCTATCTACTGCTTGACGAAGCTTTTGACGGACTAGACCCAACCATGAGAGACCTTGTTAGAAAGATTCTTGCGCGCGATATTGCCGAGCGCAATACGACAGTGGTCATATCGTCGCACTCTTTGCGAGAGCTTGAAGACACCTGTCAGTGGCTGGCACTTTTGCACCAGGGCAAGCTGATTTTTGAAAGTCGAAAGATAGACTTGATGGAGCAAGCGCCTGATGGGCTCGAGGCACTTTTTGTCGACCGTCTAAAGGCAGCAGGCTATAGCTTTGATAATGCACTAGAGCAGATTTATGCTCAGCAGAGCAACCCTTTTGTCCAGATACCCCAATACCCTCAAACTTTCCATCCGGGATATCCTCCTGCATCAGGCGGCTACCCAGGCTACTCAGGTCATCCTGGTTATCCGCAGGGGCAGCCACCTATGCATCCTGTGCCACCACCTGGACCAGGGCAAGGATTTGCGCCACAACATCCTGCGCAAATGCCTATGCAGCAATCTGGGCAACCAAATGAACAGCAAGCTGTAGAAGGGTTACTGCCACCGCATGCGCCTTATCCGAGCCATCCGCCCGCAGCAGGTTATCCGCCACCACCGCAAGGATTTGTGCCACAGCAAGCTCCTGCGCAAATGCTTACACAGCAGCCACAAATGCCACCACCGGTAGACGCAGATTTACCCACTGTGGATTACAGCGAACAACAAAGATGAGGTAGTAATCCATGAAGAACAGATACTTTTCATTCAGGCTTTACAAAGAGGGCCTAGCCAACCTAGCACTGCCAGGCCTTATCACAGGCGGAATATTGCTGGCTGCCGTTATTCTTCAAGGATGGTCAGAGATTGTCCATGCTCTTTCAAGGCAGACGGATTTCTCGGATTGGGCTTGGACTCCACCCATCTTTGACGCATGGAGCCCTGTCTTGATATACATGTGGGTAGCACCCTTCCTCTTTGGAATATTGCTGTTTAACTTTCTTAACAATCGTAAAAAATCCGACTACTATCACGCTTTGCCTGTAAGACGTGAAGCACTTTTCATAAGTTTTGGAACAGCAATATACACGTGGCTTATTGCTACAGTTATTTCAACAGCTACGCTGGCAACTATTCTTTTCATAACTGCTGGTGCAGAAGTTACCGCAACACAAATTGGAACTGCGATTCTAGGCTTTAGTTCAGCAGCCTTTTATATGGCTGCTTTAACCATGCTTGCTATGACGCTTACGGGAACGCTTTTTAGCAACATTGTATTGGGTAACTTGTTTTTATGGATACCTCTCCTTGTGAGCATGCTTTTTTCAGAAGGAGTTTCTGCCCTTGTTCCAGCACTGCCTTTTGGGGAAGAAAGCTTTTTTGGACTGTCTTTAGGGTTAACGCCGTTTAGCTTCACAGAAATTGTTGTAGATGCTCGCGCTACTACGGCCGTAGACCAATTGGCCAGTGGTATTGTTGCTGATACACTATGGACCAGCTTCCTTGCACTGATAATGCTAGGTCTTGCCACCTTTTTCTTTGCACGCCGCAAAAGCGAAACAGCAGGAAATAGCGCGCCTAGTAAAAGAATGCAGGCACTGTATCGCGTTGCAGTGGCCTTGCCACCCCTTATGACGGCAGCGCTTTTTACTTCGATAGAGTTCACTACTTTCTCTCCCATGACAGTTGCCGAACATGTCTTTGCCATTGCTGGCTCTATCACTATCGCCCTGATTATGGTGTGCGCTTTTGAACTTATCAGTACAAAGACTTGGCGCAACCTGCTAAAGGTTCCTTTGTCATTTGGTATTGCTCTGGTGCTTGCCGGCATTTTTACAGCGTCTATCTGGGCAGTCGCCGTTTATGAAGCAAATTTTACTCCTCGAGCTGAAAACATCGTTTGGGTGAGTATCCCCAATGATGTTAGTTCGCGTGGTAGTACTGGGCACAGGATTGCTCCTTCCGGAGTACGTACAAACGTAGAGTGGAGAGGGAATAGAAATATCCGCATAATCTGGGAAGATGAGCTACGGGTAAGCAATGATGATCTAAGCCGCGCAATAGCACAGGCGCTTGTCGAGGTGCGAAACGATACAGATTGGTTGCCGGGCGCATCAGTTGCTGGTGCATTAGAAGTGCCGTACCCCGATACAAGAACAGTATGTTTTTACCCCTATGACCCTTTTCCTATCTCCCCAGAAGGTAGGTACAGAACAGAAACTATCATCTTTGAGGTCAGAACAATCAGTGGCATGACAAAGCGTCGCACCTTAAGCTATGGAACAACTGACCTTGACACTAACATATTTACCCCCAATCAACTGGGAGAAGCATTGGCTAATCTAGATTTGAGGTAGCATCGAGTTCGCGAGCAATGCGCTTACCCGTAGCAGTTATGGCAAGTCCGCCCTTTGCTGTTTCTCGCAAAGAGGGGGGGATAGCAGCACCGACTCGTGATGCAGTATCGATTACTTCGTCAAAGGGAATGGGAAACTTTAATCCGGCTAGTGCCATCTGTGCTCCTGCTAAGGCAACTGCAGCACCAGTGGCATTGCGCGCAATACAGGGCACTTCGACCAGTCCCGCTACGGGGTCACAAACGAGCCCCAGCTGTCCTTGCATGGCAAAAGCTGCAGCGTGTCCAACTGCCTCATTACAGCCTTGTCCCTGTCCCAGCATGTAGGTAACAGCTCCAGCAGTCATTGCTGATGCCGTTCCAATTTCTGCTTGGCAGCCGCCAGCAGCCCCTGATAGGGTGGACTGTGCTGCAAAACAAGCACCAATTGCCCCTGCAACCAAAAGACCGTCAATCAGAGTGTCATCGTCAAGGTCGTGGTCGTGCAGCAATGTCAAAAAGACGCCGGGCAGCACCCCAGAAGCACCGGCTGTCGGGGCAGCGACAATGCGTCCCATGGCAGCGTTAAGTTCAACAGTGGCTATTGAGGCAGCTAGTATATGAGTAAAGAGCGGTCCAATCACGTTAGTGGATTCAGGACTATCCATCGCCTCGAAAAGTTGTGCAGCATCACCGCCGGTGAGCCCGGTACGCGATTTGATGCCTGGATCAGAGCCTTGCTCTACCGCATCGCGCATTACACGTAGCGCTTCAGCTAGGCGCGCCCGTACTTCGCAGACACTGATTTCGCTATCTTCGGCTTCGCGTGTTTGGATGCACTCCGCCAGGCTTTGCTTTGTAGTGGCTGCATCTTCGAGCAGACTTGAAAACGATGAATATGGCACTAAATGCTCCTTTGCCAAATTGCTTATACAGCGGGGACAACGCGGACTTTGTGAACGTCTGGAATAGACCTGAGTTTTTCGATAATGCTGCGGTCGGGCAGGCTGTCACATTCAAACATCATCAGAGCTTCGGCGCCGCGGCGCTCGCGCGACATTTTCATGCTGGCGATGTTGATATTTTCTGCACCAAAGACGCCGGTAACAGTGCTGATGATGCCTGGACCGTCAGTGTGGCGCACTGCAATAACGGGTAAGTCGCCTGTTGCCTCGACCTCGAAGCTGCCGATTTGTGTGACTAAGACATTGCCCCCACCAATCGAGCTGCCCGTGATGGTAAACAGTTTATCCCTTTCGGGAAGCTCAAGGACAAAGCGCACCGTATTGGGGTGAGCGTCGTCTAGTTCAAGTTCTTCAAAGCTGAAGTCCAGCCCCATGTTTTTTGCTAGCTCGAACGAGTCAGGAATACGCGGATCATCAACTTTTAGCCCCAGTAGCCCTGCAACAAGAGCAACCATTGTTCCGTGTCCAACACCGGTGTCAGCAAACGAGCCGTGTAGCCCGATTTTTGCAAGAGAAGGTTGTTCGCCAAAGATAGCGCGGGCGAGTGCGCCCAGACGTACAGCGCCAGCTGTGTGACTGCTAGAAGGTCCCACCATAACAGGGCCAATTATGTCGAAAATACTGCGAGTTGTAGCCATAGCAAACATGATAGCATTCCCGTGTCCAAAAAATAGGGCGATTTCTCAAGGTAAATGCAGTTTCTAGTTCTAAATAGCCCTGATTGAAGTTATTGCAGCTTATTTGAGGGTATTAGGTCATTATTTGACTCAGTACCCTCATCTTTTTGAGAAGTGTAT
>Ga0123355_10000115_pt1 | contig 90475 bp, 72 predicted proteins | sample TergutEmb28metaG_3_FD_89872 | JGI IMG/M metagenome (GOLD analysis project Ga0123355, IMG submission 89872) | Embiratermes neotenicus P1 segment gut microbial communities from Petit-Saut dam, French Guiana - Emb289 P1 | ecosystem: Host-associated > Arthropoda: Insects > Digestive system > Gut ... | reverse complement strand
ACTGCTCCACGTTACCTCTTGGTCTGTTGCATCGGCAGGAGACACCGTCGCGGTGAGCTGTTCGCTATCTCCGACCTCCATGTCAAGAGAGGTTTGGTCTAACGTTACACCTGTTACAGCTATTTCTGCAGAAAAAAGCTCAACCACAAACCAGTCCGTAGAATCTGCTATGCTACGGAACCAGAACGTAGTACCATCTTGAATGATGGTAAAACCGGTTGCGGAGTTTAGGAAACCCACAAAATTATTGTTGGGAGCAGCTGTGTTACGATCGGCAGTACTGACATGGCCGGAAGGTGTAAATATCCCCAAAATCGCATTAAACTCTGTGGAACCCTGAGCGAAACCAAAACCATTTGCACCCGCACTTGTAGGAGGAGTTGTGCTGTGAGGCGTTGGACCTCCGAGCGCCGCACGAGATGTGCGGTCAACTCTGAAGAGCTCTTGGAAAGTAGCATCGCTATTGGGATTGTTTTCTGAACCTGTCATTGCAATAAGTGTCGGCAAATTGTTGGCAGAGGGGGTGAAAGGCCACACATTTTCAGTAGTTGAGTAGCGAACAAGTAAAGATATCGTTCTGACAGTGCTTGTGTAAGGTTCGCCCCAAGGCATTCTGATACTAAGCCTATCAAACTCAGGGAAAGCGGCAGCGTATGCAGCACGCCAAGCCTCCAATCTTGGCGACATTAAGGTAATGTCGTAGATTGCATCACCAGCGTTAATGAAAGCATCTAAAGATCTTACGGCCGGATCCTGTTCGTAGGTTTCGATATTAGCAACAGTAACCATTGGTGTATACACTACGATGTCACTGGTGCTAATGTGGTTGCCACTTTCTGTGGTTACGGTGATCGTTGCTACGCCATTAGCTACAGCGGTTACTAAACCTGTGTTGCTAACAGTTGCCACAGTTTCATTGTCAGATGTCCATATTACGTTTTGGTTAGTGGCATTGCTTGGTAGAACTGTTTCTGTTAGTTGCTCAGTGGTGCCGACAATCATATTCATGAAGGATCTGTTTAACGCTACACTTGCGACAGGTATTCCGGAAAGAGGAATAGTAACCGTTACTTCAGAAGTAGCTTCGAAACCGCCATCTACTGTGGTAACTGTGATAATTGTTGTGCCCTCGTCAACAGCAATAACTAAGCCCGATTCATTAACAGTGGCAACAGCAGAATTGCTGCTGCTCCAAATCACCTCTTGATTTGTGGCATTGCTTGGTGTTATGGTTTCGATCAGTTCTTCTGTTTCACCAATTTCCAACGTAATGACATCTTTATTTAAGGTTATGCCTGTTACAAAAACGGGCGGAGAATTAATAGCTATCGCAGATTGAGCTCTAAAACTTCCATCGTCAGTAGTAACCATGATGGTTGCTGTTCCTACAGCAACAGCAGTAACCAAGCCTGTTTCATCAACAGTTGCAACATCCTCATTGCTACTACTCCATGTTACGTTTGTGTTGGCAGCATTTGCCGGCAACACATTTGCTGTTAACTGGAAAGTTTGCTGAGTAGTGTCGTCAAATTCAACTGTCCAAGAGCCATGATTGAGAGTTACACCGGTAACTGCTGCGGCTCGCTGTTGTTCAACCAAAAACCAATCAGTCGAATCAGCTTTACTACGGAACCAAAATCTGTCTTCATCTTGAATAATAGTGAAACCGGTTGGTGAATTTAGGAAACCGATAAGATTATTGTCGATAGCTGCAGTGTTTCTTTCTGCACTACTGGCATAACCTGATGGTGTGAATACTCTCAAAATTGCATTAAATTCCGGAGTGCCGGGAGCAAAACCGAAACCGTTTCCGCCAGCAATGGTCGGAGGACTCGTACTATGAGGTGTTGTTCCTGAAAAAACGGCAGTACTACCATTAGTACGGTCAACCCTCGTGAGTGAAAGAGTAGCATCACTATTTGGATTACTTCCTCCGCCTGTCATTGGAATAAGTTGTGGGGCAGCTTGACTTGCTGTAACAAAATTCCACACGTTTGTAACGTTCGAGTAAGTGACTCGCAAAGCCATCGAACGCCAGTCGAGGGCAGATGTAGAGGTTGTAATGGAAGGCATTACAAACATAAATCTGTCAAATGTCGGAAAAGCGGCTCTGTATGCCGTACGCCATGCCTCTAATCTTGGCGACATTTGGGTGATTTCGTAAACTATAGAGTTCGTGGTTGCTCCACCGGGGCTAATTGTTCCTCCATCGCCGATGAAAGCCGCTATAGACTCTACGCTTGGATCTTGCACAAAAGTTGCAATATTATCAACCGTAACATTTGCTGTGATTACGGTTATGACACTGGTACGCGTGAAACCGCCATCTTCTGTGGTTACGGTAATAATGGCTGTACCATTGGCTACAGCGGTAACTAAACCGTTCTGATCAACCGTTGCCACATTTTCATTATCGGATGTCCACGTTACGCTTTGGTTAGTGGCATCGTTTGGTAAAAAAGTTACGGTTAGCTGTTCCGTAGTGCCTACAGCTACATTTTCAGCAGCTTTATTTAAAAAGATCCCTGTAATATGGGTGTCTTGACAATCGGGTTCGCCACAAACTAAGCAAATGCTTGGCGGACATTCCGGGCAACCGACATTATCACACTCCGTACAATAAGTCAATGCTGCCATAACCGCTGCAAAAGCATCCACAATTCCTCCGGCTCTGTTGGCGTTTGCGGCTGTGGTTACTTGTCGTGCAGTTGACATTAAAATGCTAATGATTTGTTGAGGGCTTAATTGTGGTAAATCATTTTCGATTCGAGCCGACATCATTAGTGCTGCAACTCCGGACACAACCGGTGCTGCCATAGACGAACCGGTCATATCTCTATAAAGTATTCCTGTGTGCGTGGGATGTGTGCTCAAAATGTTTACACCGGGAGCAGCAATCATCACTCGGGTTGCTCCAAAATTGCCCGAACGCCCATCATTACTGTTTGACGCCATTACCGAAATTATATTTGTAAGTCCGGGACCAAAGCCATGTAAACCTTCCCCATCCAACGAAAATCCCAAAGGATAGTGCATTCCCGAGTTATCCACATGTTCTAAATCTCCGCGTGAATTTCCTGCACTAATTACGAATAAGCCGTTGTAGTTACGAATGGCTTCATAAAGAGCACGGTTTGGATTGCCGTAACTGCCCCAACTGTTTTGTGCAATTTGAATGTTATGAAAGTTTGCATACTCTAACGCTCTAACAGCATTTGAACTACTTGCCTGGATTGCCAACATCACCAAACTCACTTCCCAGCATACACCGGAAACTCCTATACCATTGTTTCCTACTGCCCCAACGATACCTGCCACGTGTGTGCCATGTGTACCACTCGACGGAGGTATGGCCGAATTAGTTGAAAAGTTCCAACCATGAATATCGTTTACAAATGTGGTACCTCCAATGGTTTGGTTAGGATTTGGATTGACCCAAAGGTTATCCCTCAAATCCTCATGATCCAAATCCAAGCCCGAGTCCATGATTCCAACTCTCACCTCTCTGCTACCGGTGGTGATAGCCCACGCCTGTGGTGCATTTATAGCCTGAAGGTGCCATTGTTGTCCAAACCTCGGATCGTTAGGGATTCTCGGGGCAACGTTCAAAGCGTGATAATAATCCCGCTCTGCAGAAAGAATGATAGGATTTTGGCTTAAAGTTTGTATAACTCTGGCAATCTCCTTTTTGCCGGGATTTTCGAGATGTATCAAAAGAATATCCTTGGCATCAGGGATAGTTCTGGTTGGGTTTAGCAATTCAATTTTTGAAAAGGCTATGCCAAGATCCGGAGATGAGTTTGGATTTATCATTCCGGCTTCCGTTACAACAAGTATGCGATCCAACGCAAATCGTTGATTGTTGTTTTGAGGCATCGCTTGTGCAGTCAAACTGCATACGATCGTGATCATTGCGATCACCAACAGGCGGTAAAAATAAGTAGTTTTCATTTCTCAAATTTATTCTAGATTTTGTTTGTTTATGTAAATTGTTTTACGGTATATTATGAAAAATCCCCACAGCCTGATTGTTTACAGGGTTGCAGGGATTGATTACAAAAATTTGGTAATGCGAAAAACCTTAGAAAACCACCCAACGGATTGAAAACTACATTTCGGAGGAGGAGGAGGGTGCTGGTCAATGAATAAATAGCCGACAAGACTCATACCACCCAAATTAGAATCAACACAAAAAGCCCTTATCATCAATTTAGCGATAAAACAGTTGTTATGAAAAAAGCGTCTATTCATGTTGTTATGTGAAAACAGTATAAAAACGGCACAAAGATACGAAAAAAATTTGAAAAAGCAAGAAAAAAATCAAATGCAATGCAAAAGTTAATATCTATACTGCAAACGCAGTGTAAACACATTTGCCGGACGAATACCTTCGTAGCCAAACATCAGGATTTGTCCGTTTGCATTTCTCATATTTGTGAGGTGATGCGAAGTTTCATTACGAACGATTTCGTAATAGGCAGTTAGTCTGAGTGCATTATTGATACTCCAACTTGCACCAAACCCTAAGGTGCTTATAGCGATATTCCCATTACGTCGAGGTGTTAAAAAATTATCGGAGGGCAGGGTTTGCGTACCTGAGCCGGGAGCACCAATGCTGTTGCCCGAAATTCTTGTATTGGGATTATACCAGTCATATTTTAATAGTAGGGTGATGGGTAATCTACCCAAGTCCTGCATCAGTTTTACATAACCACCGCTGATATGACGCATATAAACCGGTCCTGTTGGCATATTGCCGGCATTAAACAGAAAAGAGTACGCACCCTCGTTGTTTCCCGGATGTTGCCCGAAAATATACTCTCCTTGCAATCGGGTAGTCCCCAAAGCCGTTTCTACACGAAGTTGTGCATCGAACCCGAAGTATCGGCGATTCATCATACGACCAATATTTTCAACGGTGTTGCTTTCCAGGACAAATCTGTTATTTTCCATCACATAGACAATACTGTCCATTGAGCGCACACCGCCTAAATATATCGAAGTGCCACCGGATAGTGATACTCTATTGTTAAAGTCATTATTTGCCGACAAACGCCCGATAAAATCCATGCGGCTATCTACCGGTCGTTGAGAGCCATTTCCGGACACTAAACTGAATTCCATTTTTAGGATGCTCCATGGCGAAGTTTCAGAAGCCTGCAACGTAAGCATACAACCTATATCTGTCACCCCCGGAAAAATTGTTTGAACAATGCGGGAACGTTCCGGCGATTCACGATTTCTCGAAGAAAAAGAATTTTCAAAACCAAAATAACGATCGAAAAGCCCCATCCTAAAAAACGACTGACTTCCAAACCAAACATCTCTCAATTCCAAAAAAGCATCAATAGCAGAAACACCGGCTTCTGTTGCATTTAATTGGATTACAGTTCGTGCAAAACGATCGTCCCAGGCAATTCTCAGACGTCCACGACGAATACCAAAGCGATAAAAACCATCTCTACCCTTGTAATTTGTAGTGCCCGGATAGTAAGGGTTGCTTTCAAAACTGTTTCCTCTGTTGAGTCTAAAATTTATGTTATCGGCTTCAGACTGTCCATGCTGAAACTGAGTTTGGATGTAGCCCGAAATGGATACACGCTGTGCTAATCGCTGCCTGTTTTCAAGACTTTCAATTCTTTGTTTGAGTTGTTCAAAAGATATCGAATCCGCTTCCTGTGCTGAAAGCGAACTTGTTACCAACAAGATAGATGCAACAAACGAGAGTGTGATTTTTTTCATACAGCAATAAGTTTTATTTTCGTAATTCAATTTGTGAAATAAACAACCCCAAAATAACGATGCATATACCGATGATTTTTTGCCAAGTGAGAATTTCATCCAACAAGAGATATGCAACAATGACAGTAACAATGGGAATGAGATTAGTAAATAATTGCGTTCGTACAGCACCTATTCGTTTTATAGACTCAACAAAACAGATAAATGCAACTCCTGAGCCAAGAATTGCTAACATGACGAGAGTTGTGTATATGGAAGTGTCGAAAGGAGTCGCTCGAAACTCTTGCCAACCGGTGGATACAAAGAGGGGTAAAAACATTAAAGCACTCAAAAAAGTTTGATAGAAAACAATTGTAAAAGGGTTATATTTTGCCAGTAGTTTCTGAATACACAGCACATAAACTACCGCCGCAAGTATCGCTAATGATAAAAATAAGATGCCTCGTATATCAACGACTAATTCAAAATTATCGCCCAAAATCATATATAAAATTCCTCCAAACGAAATAATTATACCTAAAATAACCGTCCAAGATGAGCGTATACCAAACACCATCCATACAGCAATCGGCACAACAAGTGGAATCAATGCAACCATAATCGCCGCAAAACTTCCACTTGAATGCAAAATGCCATGAGATTCACCTATTTGATACAAAAATGGCTCGGCAAACGCTGCCAATATCATCAATCGAAAATCTTTCCCTTCAAATTTTTGTAACTTCTTTGTCGTTTTCACAAAAAAATACAAAAACAAAGACGCTATGCAAAGCCGAATAAAAACCATCGTTATTGGCGAGTAAACCTCCAAAATCTGTTCCGCCCAAACGAAGGTAAATCCCCAAATTATGACAAAGGTTAACGGAAAAAAATAAGCGTAATGCGATGGTTTCATACAAAAATGCTGCCGCCTGACTATCAGTGCTTTTCTATTTGTTTTTTGAGTTAAGTGTTGCAAAGATACGATTTTTTTGTATCTTTGCAGAAACAAAAACAAAACATACTATGACCTCCTACAAAAAAACCATCGTATTTCTCTGTCTGTTGGCGCTTACCTTGCAAGGTCTTACCCAACGTAATTTCAGAACAGAATTTGATCTGCCGTTTTTCCTTCCTGCGGGAGAGTTTCAATATCGTAGCGATATTACTACGCCGGAGGATTTTTTTGGTTTTCAAATTGACGACCAGCATTTGAGTTATTGTCAGGTGGTTGCTTATATGCAACTACTTGCTTCGCAATCCCCACGCATAAAACTCGAAACTTCGGGACGCTCTTTTCAGCAACGTCCGCTTGTTTTTCTAACCATCACTTCTCCGGAAAATCATGCGAATCTGGAAAATATTCGAACCCGACATTTGAAATTATCCGATCCCGCCCAGTCCGGCTCTCTGAACATTGAAGAAATGCCCATTGTTATATGGTTGGGCTACAGTGTTCACGGAAACGAAGCATCGGCAGTGCACGCCGCTGTTGTTATGACTTATTTTTTGGCTGCTGCCGAAGGTCCGGAAATAGACTATATATTAGAAAACAGTGTTATTTTGCTTCAGCCTGCCCTCAATCCCGATGGCGTTCAGCGTTTTTCAACTTGGGTAAACTCCAATCGCAGTTTTACACCTGTAACCAATCCTCTGCATCGAGAATTTAATGAACCGGCACCCAATAGCCGTACAAATCATTACTGGTTTGACTTAAATCGCGACTGGCTCTTTTTACAAATGCCCGAAAGCCAAGGAAGAATGGCCTTCTATTTTAGATGGCGTCCGACTATGGTTAATGATTTTCACGAGCATGGAACATCGGCAAATTATTTTTTCTCTCCCGGAGTCGTTACACGAACACACCCGCTAATTCCATCAACAAACTGGGAAGTAACCCGACAAATTTCCGAATTTCATGCAAGAGCACTGGAACAAACCGGAGTCATCTTTTTTAGTCGAGAAATTTTTGATGATTTTTTTCCCGGCAGAGGGGGGTGTCTTCCTGATTTTCTTGGTGCTATCGGCATCTTATACGAACAGGCTTCTTCTCGTGGCTTTTTTCAAGAGCGAAACGATGGTTTAATTCAAAGTTTTGCTGCAGGTATTCGCAATCAGACCCATGTCTCTTTTTCTGCGGTCAGAGCAGGTGTTGCTATGCGAACGCAGTTGTTGGAATATACACGAGAAGCCTATCGGGAAGCACTACGGATGGCAAGTCGCGATCCCATACAAGGCTATGTGTTCGGTTCTCCGAAAACCCGACAGATAGATTACAAGTTTTTCGAATTATTGAATCGGTTTGAAATAGAAATACACCAATTAGCCAGACCTGTTACAATCGGCGGTCGTTCTTTTGAACCAAACTATGCATACGTAATTCCCTCACAACAAAATGAATATCGGCTACTTAAAACCATCATGGAGAGAAAAACCGAATTCACAGATAGTGGTTTTTTTGATGTTACGGCATGGACACTGCCTTTAGCCTTCAACCTGCATTATGCCGAACTTAACAATATCAGAGGGCTTGTAGGAGAACGAGTAACCGAATTTCCAACGATACAAGGAAATGTAGTCGGAAAAAGCCACTACGCCTATCTTTTCAATGTAAATGAATTTTTCTCTGCGAGGCTCATCTATCACTTGCAGGATGCCGGCATCCGTATTAAATCTGCGGTCAGACCATTCCGCATGCAAATCAATGGCGAAGAGCACTTTTTTGATTATGGAGCAGTGATGGTACCTGTTGCCGACCAGTTTCGCACTTCGGAAGAAATTTATGCCGTACTGCAAAAATGGGCACCAAAAACAGGCGTAACAGTGTATCCGGTATTTACCAGCATCAGTCCTGACTTTGATTTAGGTGGGCGTAATTTCCGAGATATGAGAAAACCCAAAACAGCGATTATTTTCGGCGGAGGCGGAAATTTTACAGGAATAGGTACTATCTGGCATCTCTTCGATCAAAGATTGCAAATACCTTTAACTCTCTTGGAATACAATCGTGTAACTGCAAGATCATTGCTGCGATACAACACCATTATCCTGCACGGCAATTACAATTTCAATGAGGAGGCACTCAATGCTCTCAGAGCGTGGCATCAAGCCGGTGGAACACTTATCGCTGTTGGCGAAGGCTGGAGAACTGTCAATAGAATCGGCATACCCAACATCACTATCGAAACTGTAGAAAGAACACCGAATATTGTTCAGCAAGATAATGTATTTTTACCATTTGTTGATCGACCTGACGGTGGTCGTCGCGGTGGCACACGGATTCCCGGAGTTATTTTGGAGAGTAGATTGGATCGCACATCGCCGATTGGCTATGGTATTCAGACCAACACGATTCCCTCGTTGAGAGAGTCGTCCAATATCTTTAGAGCGCCAACGCCGTTCAGTGCTCCGGTTTCCTATTTAGCCAATCCGCTTATGAGTGGTCTTATACAGCCGGATTTGTTAAATCAAATTGCCAATACGCCGGCAGTGATAACATTTCCACGTGTGGTTTTCTTTGTTGATGAGCCTGTTTTTCGTGGGCATTGGTTTGGTACGACGAGAATGTTTATGAATGCTATTTTTTTTCCGCTGTAGAGAAGCGCCCAAAAATTCAATTATTTTTCGTATATTTGCAGTAGAATTTCACACATGGCAAAACGCAAACATACAGCCCTTGATTTCGAGATTGACAAACTCACGAATAGCATTGAAAATACGCTAACCGGAGAGAGTTTTCCAACCGAAGTATCGCCTATAACAATAGAGGATTTAGCCAACGTAAGGGCGGACAAGGTATGGCAATTTGATTGGGGAAAAGACTATAGAACGCCAAAACATAAAATCTACAAACTGACAACCATTGCAGACCCTCAAACCATTCAAGGGCTGATAAGTATAAAAATAGATGTTGACCACGTTTTTTTGAATTTGGTAGAAAACGCAAAGCATAACTTCGGCAGAAATAAAATCTATGAAGGAGTTCCAGGAAACTTGGTGGCGTTTGCTTGCAAGATTTCTTTCGAAAAAGGTTTTGACGGCTTCGTTACATTTATTGCAAAAACACAACTAATCGAACACTACGAAAAAACGCTTAAAGCAATACATTTCCGCAACAACAAAATGATAATAACAACTTCGGCAGCAAAAGAACTCATACAAAAATATTTTAACACCTAACACTATGGACTTCAAAGAGCCTTTGGATGTTGATTTGAACATCAAATCTCGTCCACTAACACAAGAGGAAAAACGAGAAATTTCGGAATTTATATGTAATTATAAACGAGAAAATGAAATGCCGAAATCACAACTTTCCACAAAACGCATGCCAACACCCTCACAGAGAAAAAAAGTTTTGGCATAAATTACTAACAGAAAAGAATAGCGACTTCAGTTGTTATTTTTTTGCCTCATTTCAAAAAAATATTCCATTTTTTTCGTACCTTTGCAAAAAACTAAGTCAGACTTTGCTGTATTTCCGAAAGAACAATTTCGATATAATTAAATTTCACTATGAAAAGCCTTTCAGTCGTCGATAAAAACTATCTAAAATGGTTATCGGAAATCAAGAGCAAGATTCAATCCTCACAAATTCGAGTAGCGTTAGCTGCTAGCTCCGCTCTCATTGAATTTTATTACGATTTAGGCAGAATGATAGTTGAAAAACAAGTCGAATCGTCCTGGGGCGATAAGTTGATACAACGACTCTCTAAAGATTTGCAAGCAGAATTTCCGGGGATGTCGGGGTTTTCATATACAAATTTGAAATATTGCAAACAGTTTTTTCAATATTTTCAAATTAGCCCCCAATTTGAGGGCGAAATCCAATGGGTTAGAAACAAGCAAAATACAATTAGTCCCCAATCTGGGGGCAAATCGGTTTTGAACACTGGCAATAAACTTGAAAATTTAGTTTTTTGTACACCTTGACAAACCAACTATTGGTATTTTATTGTGTCGCGACAAAAACAATATCGAAGCCGAATTTGCTTTGCGTGATATGCACAAGCCGATGGGTGTGAGCGAATTTAATTTAACATCGTCTCTGCCAAAAAGGTTGAAAAGCAGTTTGCCAACGATTGAAGAACTCGAACAATCTATAGTATTATAATAAATCTTTTTCCTCCAGCATCCGACCCTGAACAGGGTCTTTTTTTATTCCATATTTTTTTCGTACCTTTGCAAAAATTAAACACACACATCTATGAAAAAACCCGCGTAGTTAAATACGCAAAAATTTTCTTGAAAAAAAGCGTTAGCTTTCGTCTGCTTATTGAAACGTTGACAATTTCAAATGCTACATGGCGAGTAAATCAGACGCTCACGAGAAATCGTGAGTTTTTACTCGCATAACATTTTGTAGCATAGGTAGTCAACGACCTCAATAAGCAAATGGAAGTGTAAAAAGTAACTGCTCACGTTTTTTTATACCCAAGTCAAACAAACTTTAAAACATACCAATATGAAAAAAACCAATCCTACAGAAACATTGCTTAACGCAACTATCGAATCCATCACACAGACAGAATCAAGATGGAAAATTTCCGCCCAACAAGAAAAAACATTCAACGAAGAATCTATCCTGAATTTATTATCCTCGCTGAAGCGAGTAGCCGGAGAAAAATTCTACGTGATGGATCACTACAAAAGAAAAATTATTGTGTCTTCCTCAAGTTCTTCAATTTTATGCGGGCATCCGAAAGAATTGTTAGAGACAGAAGGGTTTAGTTTCTTTGAACGCATACTTCATCCCGAGGAATTGGCGTGGTTGTTGGATGCAAACAAAGCGTCTTATTCTATCTTTTTTTATACACCATTGAGCCATCGTAAAAAACTAACTTTTTCTTACGAACTTACGTTTATCACAGCCGATGGCGAAGAATGTATTTTATATCACAAAATTACGCCGTATCAATTGTGCTCAAACGGCAATCTTTGGCTGAGCTTCTGTAGTGTTACCGAATCAAGACAAAAAAAATCCAAACACGCAATTCTTACTAACCATCAAAACGGCGACAAATACAAGTTTGTGAATGGCGAATATGAAAAAAAAGCCCCAATTGTTCTGACCAAGGAGGAGCAAAAGATTGTGCGATGGTTGGCCAAAGGTTTTACGGTTGAATATATGGCTTCGGAGTTAAATATCTCTTGCGATTCTGTCAAGAAAAAACGACGAAAACTATATGAAAAAACTGACACAGAAAGCCCTTCTGAAATTATTCATTGGGCTCACACAGAAGGAGTTATTTAAAATTTGAATGTTGAATAGGGGTGTCCGCGGTGCCTATATTGGGTATCTTTGGTGCCAAAATTTGGTAGAATGGTTTTTTATTCATAATTTTGCTGTCGGAAATGTTTCATAACACGTGATGAGATGTTTTCAAACTAACAAATCTAAATCCGGACGACCAGGGTTATAGTCGTAAAAAAATTATGAGAAAAATGAATTTTGAACAAATGGAGCAAGTGAATGGTGGAAACTGTTTTTTCGCAATCCCTTTATTTCTTGTGTTTCATAACATGCCTGCCTTTGGAAAGGCATCTCATAACCATATGAGATACTGTTGGAATACTTAAAAGCAGAAAAATTATTTGCAAAAACAAAGCTTTGTAGTATTAATTTTGGAAATTTGCACCACAAACTAAAAACAAATAAAACCGGACGACCAGGGCTATAGTCGTGAAAAACTATGAAAAAAATGAATTTTAAACAAATGGAGGTTATCCAAGGAGGTGCCACAAACCGCAGATGCATGATTTATGGAGGACTAACTACTGCCGGTGCTATTGCTGGGTTCTTCATGCCCGCTTTTTGGGTCGCCTCTTTTGCTATGGCTGGTGTAGCCACTTCTCAGGGTTGTTTTGACTAACACCTACGAGTAAATTACCTTGAAAGTGAACTGGCTTGAACTCAAATATAAGTCAATTCACTTTTAAGGTAATCATTTATTACTAACTCTATGATATTTCTAAACTATGAGAAAAGAAAATGTAATCAGCATATTAAAAAAAGAAAGGTATCTTTTCGAAGCAAAAGAAGACAACATTGTCATTCAGTTGGCAAAAAGGTATTTTTTGAAGCTTGATTTTGAAAACGACAGTATTGTCAAAATCGAAGATAGGATTAAGTTCGGTTTACTCTCAAAAGGTAGAAGCTTAAAAGCGTCTACTAAAATAAGTATGGCAAGCATTTCGATATTTTGTGTTTTGTCCATTGCTACTTTATATATTTTTACTCCTGATTTTTTACCCGAGGCATGGCCTTTAATTATTATTTTTACTTACCTAATGCTACATCCACTGTTAGAATATTTATACTATAGCAGGCGATTGTTGAAAATTAAAAAAATGCTGAATATCAATTTATAATTGACCATTCTCTGTTTAACTGAAAAAGCAGGAAATTATAGGAAGTGAAATCATGCTTTAAAAATGAACAAATACCTAAACTTCTCCACTTTTTATTTTTTCCTCATATACTGTGCAATGTATATCGGCTACAGTATTATGGCAAATTATATCCTGCTTGACGATGCTTTGTTTTATCGCGAGTTTGGCGAAATCGTGGGCGTGGAAAATGTTGGAAGACTCATTGATCAGACAAGATTCTATCAAAGGTTTGGTTATCTGCTTATTCCCTTATTGCTTTTGATAAGACCCTTTTATACGGCAATGTGCCTCTCGACCGGAGCATTGCTGACTGACCAAAACTTAACATTTACCCAATCTTACAACATATCCCTCAAAGCGGACGCCATTTTTTTGCTAGAAATCATGATCCGCATCAATTATTTTTCGATTGTGGGTGCGGATTCTTTACAGCAAATCAGCACACCTCTTTTTTCGCTTTTGCATTGGCTGGGACCCGATAATGTGTTGCCGTATTTGGCATATCCGTTGGGTGTTTTGAGTGTTTTTGAATTTATATATTGGATTTTGCTCGCGGCATTTGTTTCTACGTTTACCCAAAAAGGGTTTTGGCGGTCGCTTTGGTTTATATTGACTACTTATGGCATTGGGTTGATTTTACTGGTTATTGCTGTGATTTATATTACTACTCTTTTCTAAAATGCTACCCAAAAAGCCGACCGATTCCTCACTTCACTTCGTTCAGCATAAACTCCGTGAGGGATCTGCCTGCTACTAAACAAACCCAAAACAATATGAAAAAAAAGATTATAAAAACAGTTATTCTCGGCATCGTTGCTTTGGCACTTCTCTTTTTTGGCATAAACATTTTCCAACGTTTAGCCGAGCAAAGAAAATTTAAAGCAGCAATAAAAACGTTTATAGAATTTTGCAGTTTTGACCTCAAAACAATGGATCAGTTATGTACCGAATCCCTATCGGGAAAGCCCATAATGCTAAAATTTACACATCCCGAATGTCCATTCTGCCACGAAAAAACTAACCAACTGAAAAGCCGGAAGCAGGAATTTGAAAACGTTATCATTCTAATGATAACCCACGCAGAAAAAGAGCAAGCACTCGAATTTTATACTCAATATGAATTATCGCAATACCAAAACATACATTTTCTAATCGACGACCGCCTCGAAGTATCACGTATGTATGGCTCTCCGCCTATTCCATCAGTATTTTTGTATGACGCAAATAGAAATCTGTTGTTTGTCCATAAAGGAGCCGTAAGAATGGAAACAATCCTAAACAATCTAAAAACCCTTAGTTTTTAGCCCTAAACACCATGCTCGAAACCTACCATAAATTCTTCGTTCGCCAACACGGTCAAGCCTCTTGCGGTATCGCTTGCTTGGCTATGATCGTAAAGTATTACGGTGGAAATATCCCACAAGAGAAACTAATTCCCACAAGCGGAACGTCCGTAACCGGCACCACGCTGTTAGGTTTGTATCAAGCCTCAAGCGCCATAGGCTTAAAACCCGAAGGTTTTGAAGCCGAAATCGACGACTTGAAACAATTGGAACATCCTGCAATTCTGCATTTTTCTCTGCCCGACGGCTTGGAACACTATGTGGTGTGTTTCGGCTATCAAAACGGTGTTTTTTTGATTGGCGACCCCGCCAAAGAAATGACAACAATGAGTCAGCAGGAAATCTCTGAACTGTGGAAAAGCAAAACACTTTTGCTGGTAGAGCGTGGCGAGGAATTTCGTACCGAAAGCGATACCGCTGAACGAAAAAAGGCTTGGCTAAAAGAACTGCTTACGCCTGATATTTCGATACTTTCCGTAGTTGCAGGTTTGGGTTTGATTGTGTCGCTGGCTGGTGTTTCGTTGGCTATCTTTTCTCAACGCTTGATAGACCACATTCTGCCGACAGAAGAACATCAAAGACTATGGATGAGCATCATCTTTTTAGCCTTATTGCTTTTGGCAAGAAACCTGCTTTCATACGTGCGAACTATCTTTGTGGCTCGCCAAAGTCGGGATTTTGCCAATCGCATTGTCGGGAGTTTTTACAATCAATTGCTTTATCTGCCCAAATCGTTTTTCGACAGCCTGAAAACCGGCGAAATCACGGCAAGGCTCAACGATGCGGCACGTATTCAACGCACGATTAATTACGTGGCGGGGACATTGTTGATAGATGTTTTGACGGTTATCGTTTGCACGGTTTTATTGTTTGTTTACTGGTGGATGGCAGGAGCAGCAACTCTTTTGGGAGGTCTTTTGTTTGCTTTGGTCTTTTGGAAATTTGCCAAACGCATTATAGACGGACAGCGGAATGTGATGGTTTCTTACGCAGGAGCGGAAAGCAATTTTTTCGACACCGTACAGGGTGCAGAAGTCATCAAAGGCAACAACAAGGAGGAGTTTTTTACACGCTACACCAAAGAAATATACGCTAATTTTCAAACATCGGCATACGATTTAACGCTTTTGGGCAATAAGGTTGGGCTCAATGTTCAAAACATCGGTACAATAGCCACTGTGGGTGTAATTGCTTTCAGCTCGTTGGCGGTGCTGAACGATCAATTGAGTTTGGGAGCGTTGGTGGCAATTATATCGCTTGCCGGGATGGTAATTTCGTCATCAGCGTCGCTTTCGGGTGCTTATATCACGTTGCAGGAAGCCAAGGTGGCTTATGATCGTTTGTATGAGTTTGCAAGTTTAGAGGGAGAAGCATCCGAAACGTCTTCGAAACAGGCTGTTGAACAGATTGACAGGCTCGAAATGAAAGATATTTGTTTTCGATTTCCGGGCAGATCCTTGTTGCTCAACAATATCAGTTTTGAAGCAAAAAGGGGAGAACTTACGGCTATTTTGGGCGACATTGGTTCGGGTAAGAGTACGCTGTTGCATTTGATTTCTCGTTTTTATGAGCCGGAATCAGGAACACTAACCGTTGACGGAAAGACTTGGAAAGATTTTCCGTTGCACGATTGGCGAGATATGATTGGTGTTATGCCACAGCATATCAAGTTGTTTAATTCTACGCTACTGGAAAATATCTGTTTGACCAACGACCAAGAAACTTTAGAACGCTGCTTGGCTTTTTGCGAAAAATTGGATATACAAAAGTATTTTGGGAATCTGCCGTTGGGCGCACTGACTCGTGTTGGCGAGGATGGCGTAAACCTCTCTGGCGGACAGCGCCAGTTGGTCGGTTTGTATCGTGCGTTGTTCGGAAATCCCAAAATTTTATTGCTCGACGAACCAACCAATAACATGGATAAAACGGCAACGCAATTTGTGTGGGAACTTTTGGAACGTGAAAAACAGCAGAGGATTTGTATTTTGGTTACTCACAGCGAATTGTTGGCAGCAAAAGCCAATACAGTGGTTACGTGTGGGTAAAAAGGGATAAAAAAGACTTCCGTTGACTACATGGTACTAAAATTTTTATTCGTCTGTGTGTAATTGAAAAATTTTATGTATATTTGCAAACACATACGAAACCTCTGCATACCTTGAACCAAATAATAATAACGCCATGCAACAACAAGTCATACGAAAAGCCGCAAAAGAGGACTGCCCTCGAATTTTGGAACTGATACAGGAGTTGGCAGAATACGAAAGGGCTCCCGAAGAAGTAACCGTAACTTTACAACATTTTGAAGAAAGTGGATTTGGAAAACAGCCTGTGTGGTGGGCTTTTGTTGTCGAAGTTGACAACATAATTGTGGGTTTTGCTCTTTACTACATCCGATACAGTACTTGGAAAGGACAACGCATGTATTTGGAAGACATTGTTGTAACCGAAAGTATGCGCGGAAAAGGTTTGGGTGCTGTGTTATTTGAGCGATTGCTTGAAGAAATGCACGAAAAAAAGTTGAATGGCATCGTGTGGCAAGTGCTGGAATGGAACGAGCCGGCAATCAATTTTTACAAAAAATACAACGCAACTTTTGATAGCGAATGGGTAAATTGCAGTTACAGTTAATTATCTGGCATATCGCCATCTTCGATAGCCCATAAATCCTACGGCAGAGAGAATTACCAATGCTGTGGGCAATCCCAAAATCAGCAATAACCATTTGTTTCGCTCTTGTTCGATACGCTGTCTGTCGAGCAATCGTAGAACTACGGTTCTTGCTCGCAAGTCCAACAAAAACGTTCCGTCTAACAAATAGTTCACGGCATTCACAAAAAATGTTTGATTGTCGAAAACTTGTCGAGTGTAGGGGTCAAAACCCATCGGAAAAGGCTCTCTATGTTCGAAATGGTAACGATTCGTGATAATGTCGGCATCTGAAATCACAATCATTTTTGTAGGAACACTTTGATGCTTCATTGGGATCGTAATGCGTTCTAACCCACGTGCCATACGATGTGTAAAATGCGATTCGAAAGAACCTTCCAGAAGCACAGCAACCGGAAGCGTGCCTCTTTGAAACTGATCTATATTCGGACGCTGTCTCAAAAGATCGAAATTGACAATCGCCGGAATGCCCATCACTCGGGTATAGGGCGACGTTGTCAATAGAATGCTTTTTTGAATATCGTTTTCCAAAGTGTCGATTGATGAAACAAATTCGGCACGAATGGGGTTCAAGTTTTTGACTATAGGATGCTGGTTTTGTGATATCAAGATAGGTAAAAACGGCCATGGGAGAAATTCCGTCTGTGGTCGGTCGCCAACATGCCCGGTAACCACCGGTACAGAACCCGAAACCAAATCTGCAATTATATTTGAATTGACTCTCACACCGTGACGAAATAACATTTCGTTAAAACCATGCTCAAACGCCAACGCAAATTGTTCTTCACGACCACGTAAAGAATCTATCGAAGCATCGCTTGCTTCCAAAGCCCACAGCACTCTTCCGCCACGCATGATGAATTGATCAATCGTCCACATATCGATATCCGAAGCACGAAGTCTCGGACGAACAATAATAATTGCATCGTATCTCGGCACAAAGTCGCTGGTGTTTTCGCAAAACTTCAACAGTGTCAAGGGGTCTTGATTTATTCGTACACGTTCGACATCATAAAAACCACCCAAAGCCCACATCGCCTCCAACGTTTCAAATGCGTTTGCTTTGCCGTATCCGTCAATAAATGCAACGGATTTTCTCTCCGTTTGCGTGAGCATGTAAATCGTAGATGTGAGTTGATATTCTAATGTCTGAATAGAGTGATTAAGCACCTCGTCCGACGAAAGTCCGACTTGCGATTGCAACAATTCCACAACTAATGTATCGCCTTGAAAAACCACTTCCGCCACAGGGAAAATCAGTCGTCGAGACATACCTCCTCTTTCCCTAATATCTACACTTATTGGTTCTATACCTCGCTGTCTCAACTCTAATGATTTTCTGCCTCGCTCTTGTTCATTTCTGATGTTGTATAAATTTACGAACTCGAACTGCACGTTGCGATTGCGAGCACGAAACTCTTCCAGCATATCGCGTGTGGCGTTTCTCAAGCGTCTAAAACCCGGAGGTAAATCTCCGTCGAGATAGATTGTAAAGTGTACGACATCGTCCAAATTTCTGAGCAAATATCGTGTGTTTTCATGCAAGGTATGTCGTCTTTCCGAAGTTAAGTCCAATCGCAGGAATGTAAACGATACCGCAACGTTTGCAATAATAACACAGCCCAAAACCTGTCCGAAAAAAAGCAAGCGTTTTTTCAACGATTTTTTTTGTGCCTGCAACTGATTTAGCGTTAACGCAATAAATAGTGCACTAACTCCCAAAAAATATGCTACATCTCCAATATCAATCACTCCACGACTCATCGACGTGTAATGAATACTCATGCCTAAATCCTGCACAAATGTTTCGTAACGACCAAAAAATCCTCCGATGAGATTAAATCCCAGCAGCATAAATCCACTCACAATCACGCCAAGAATAAATGCTACGATTTGATTTTTTGAAACCGCCGAAAGATAAATCCCAATTGCCGTGAATGTCCCTCCAATGAACAGTAAACCGAGGTATGAACCCCAAATACCGCCCATGTCCACATTACCGATCTGACTGAGTTGTTGAACGGTATAAACATAGGTTAAAGTCGGAATTAAAGCCAAAATCAACAAGGTTATACAAGCCAAGTATTTCGCCATGACGATTTGAAAATCGCTCAACGGTTTGGTCATCAAAATTTCGATAGAGCCCGTGCGTCGTTCTTCCGAAAAACTTCGCATCGTGATTGCCGGAATTAAGAATAAAAAAACCATCGGTGCCATTGCGAAAAATGCATCCAACGTGGCAAAGCCGAAATTGAAAATGTTATATCCCGACGGAAAAACGAACAAAAATAATCCGGTCAGTAAAAGAAATACAGCGATAACCAAGTATCCCATCACAGATGAGAAAAACATTGAGATTTCTTTGAAATATAGGTGTCTCATGTTGCAAAGATACGAAAAAAACCAAAATTTACAAAATGACACTTTTTATCAGAGCGATTTTATGCCGAGAAATACACAACTTTTTTCGTCTCAAAAAAATCCTCTTCAAAATAGTTAGAAATGTCGAAAATCGTGATTTGGCGTTCAAATCCGCGAAGTTCATCTTTCAAATCACCACCTTTCAAATACAAAATTCCGTTTGGTAGGGGCGAGGCATGCCTCGCCCCTACATAGATATTTTTTTTCACCCAATTCAAAAACTCCGGAAAGGCCGTAACGGCACGACTTACGACAAAGTCGTACTTGCCTTTCAACGTTTCGGCACGGGCTTGTTCGGCTCTCACATTCGTCAGTCCGATTGCATTGGAAATTTCGGAAACAACTTTGATTTTCTTTGCAATCGAATCGACCAAGTGAAATTCGCAGTCGGGAAACAGGATTGCTAAAGGAATCCCCGGAAATCCGCCACCGGTGCCGACATCCAAAATTTTTGTTCCGGCATTAAATTGAATAACCTTTGCAATTGCCAATGAATGCAAAATATGTTTTTCAGCGATATTTTCAATGTCTTTTCGAGAAATCACATTGATTTTTTCGTTCCAATCGGCATATAAATCGGGTAGCATTTCAAATTGCCGAAGTTGTTTTTCGGTTAAATCCGGAAAATATTTTTGAATTATTGCAGCCATTTTATTCATGGATAATAGATAATTGAACAGGTTTGACTAATTTAAATGTTTTCCGATGGTGCGGTGTAATGCCGTGTTTTAGGATAGCATCGTAATGTTTCTTTGTGGGATAACCTTGATTTGTCAACCATCCGTAGTTTGGAAATTCGTTATGAATCTGCAACATATAGTGATCGCGATAGGTTTTTGCAAGTACAGATGCAGCGGCAATTGAAAGATATTTACCGTCGCCTTTGACAACGGTTTGATGCGGAATTTTTTTGTAGGGTTTGAAACGATTTCCATCGATCAACAAAAACTCCGGCATGATCTTTAATTGTTCAATGGCACGGTGCATTGCTAAAATAGAAGCATTCAGGATATTTATTTGGTCGATTTCTTCTTGATCTACGGAAGCTACTGCCCACGCTAAAGCTTCCACTTCGATGGTTTTTCGCAAAGCATTTCGCTCGTTTTTGTTGAGTTGTTTAGAGTCGTTCAAATGTTCGTTTTGATAGTTTTTTGGAAGAATAACCGCTGCTGCAAAAACAGGTCCCGCCAAACAACCTCGACCGGCTTCGTCACAGCCTGCTTCAAGTAAATCAAGCGTATGATAAGGCAGTAGCATTCGGTTTCAATTAACGAATAAAATTCGTAGCAACACGCTCTTCGCGCTTGGGCAATTCTATTCCGGCTTTTCGTCCGGCTTCAATGGATTTCAACAACCATGCCATGTTTTTTCCTAATGTACGCATGGTTTGCATGCCTTCCAAGTCTTTTTTCACTTCATCGGGATTGTGTCCGAAAGCCATATTCCAATACTGTGTCGAAACGATTGGCATTTGGTTGATCAAAAAATACTTGTTCAATTGATCTAAAGTTGCCGTAGTTCCGGCACGACGTGCAACTACAACGGCAGCACCGGGCTTGAGTTTAAGGTGCTCGCTTTGCGAATAAAACAACCTGTCCAAAAACGAAATCAATGAGCCGTTTCCGGAAGCATAATACACCGGAGAACCGAAAATAAAACCATCGCAGTTTTTGGCTTTTTCTGCAACCTCATTAACCAAGTCGTCGAATACACACTTGTCGGATCTGTCGCATCCCATACAAGCCGTACATCCTTGCATAGCACCCGTTCCGATATGAATGACTTCAGTTTCGATGCCTTCTTGGTTTAACGTTTTTTCAACCTCGCTTAAAACGGTAAATGTCGTTCCAAATTGTTTTGGACTTCCGTTGATGAGTAGAACTTTCATAACGCTGTTATTTTAAAAGGGCGAACACATTGGTTCGCCCTTACCCATTTTATTTTTCTTTTTTCTTTGAGAATCGCATGATTGTATCGTATGCAATCGGCGACGAGATGAACCACGTCGAGAGCGTTCCGATAATCACACCAAACATTAATGCAAATGTGAATCCGCGGATCACTTCGCCTCCAAAAATGAAAATCGCAAGCAATACCAAAATCGTTGACACCGAGGTGTTAAACGTTCTGGAAAGTGTGCTATTGAATGCTCTATTCATCTGGTCTTTAAGTGGTTGTTTAGGATACAAGCCGATGTTTTCGCGGATACGGTCAAAAATAACAATCGTATCGTTGAGTGCGTAACCAATTACAGTCAAAATCGCAGCAATAAAGGCTTGGTTGATTTCCATTGAGAACGGCATAATTGTGTAGAAAATCGAGAAAACACCCAATGCTATTACCGCATTGTAGAGTAGTGCTGCCGTTGCACCCAAACCGAACTGCCATTTTCTAAATCGAATGGCGATATAGGTAAAGTTGATCAAAAGGGCAAGAATAATGGCAAGCACAGCGGCACGCATGATGTCGGCAGCCATGGTAGGTCCAACCATTTCGGAGCTCATTAGTCCGACCATTTTTCCAGGGTGATCGGAGCGGAATTCGTCTTCGGTTATCCCGTCGTTGAAAAACGGTAGCGTTCCCAAGAAAACTTTATTCGCAACCAAAGAATCAACTTCTACACCACTTTCATGCACCAAGAAATTCGTAGTAATTCTGACTTGATTGTTAGGTCCGAATGTTCTTACTTCCGGAGCTTCTCCAAAGTAGTTTTCAAGATGTGTACGTACGTCTTGTGTGTTTACATTTTGATCGAAACGAACGACAAACGAGCGTCCTCCTTGGAAGTCGATACCCAAATTCAAGCCACGTGTAGAAAGCGAAACAAGCGATATCACCAAAAATGCTCCTGCGATATAGTACGAATATTTTCTTAGTCCCAAAATGTCGTAGTTCGTGTTTTGTAAGAAGTTTCTCACAACGTTGTTGTCGAGAGTAACGTCCATATTTTTGTCGAGCATCCACGTGAGAACTAAACGTGTAATCAAGATTGCCGTGAACAACGAAGTACAGATACCGATCATTAGAATCATAGCAAAACCTTGAATCGGTCCCATTCCAAAAATATAAAGTACGACTGCTGTGAGGAACGTTGTGATATTCGCATCCAAAATCGCAGAATACGAAGCTTTGTATCCGTCTGCTATGGCAAGCCTCACGCCTTTTCCGGCTCGAAGTTCTTCTTTGATACGTTCATATATAATCACGTTCGCATCAATTGCCATGGCGAGTGTAAGAACTATACCCGCAATTCCCGGCAGGGTAAGTACCGCCCCAAGAGAAGCTAAAACTCCGAAAAGGAAAAACACGTTTGTAATCAATGCAACGTTTGCCACAATACCGGCTTTGTTGTAGAAAAACAGCATATAAAGTAGAACGATGATAAACGCCACGATAAAAGAAATGAAACCTGCACGTACGGCCTGTGCTCCGAGCGATGGACCAACCACCGTATCTTGCACAATTCGTGCCGGAGCAGGAAGCCTACCCGCTTGCAAGATGTTTGCCAAGTCTTGTCCTTCCGAAACGGTGAATCCACCAGAAATCTGTGAGCGTCCTCCTGTAATTTCTTGATTTACGTTAGGCCAAGATTGTGCGTAGTCATCTAAAACTATAGCGATAGCTCGTCCGACATTCGCACCTGTCATATTTCTCCACGTTCTTGCACCTTCGCTATTCATGGTCATGGAAACTTCCACACCTCCAAACTGATCAAAATCCTGACGAGCATCTGTAACCACTTCACCTGTAAGTGGAGCACGTCCATCGCGAGTGCTTACTCTCAAAGCGAGGAGTTGATACAAATCACTGCCCGGCTGGATGGGTCGAGCCGACCAAACCCATTTTACATTGCGAGGAAATCTGCCTGCAGATCTTTCCAAGAGTGCGTTTACAGCAGGGATATCTCTTCTTAAAGCATAACCGGCAACGGGCGAACGACCACGCTCAAACTCGTTTCCAAGCTCCGGAATTAACACGGCAAACAGCGGATTTCTCCTGCGCCATTCGTCAGCGGTTAAGGTTGCGTCGTCGAAACCGTCTTGTATTCCGAGAAGACTCTCAATATCGTCGGCTGTTTCTGTTTCAGCAGCAGTAATTTCTTGTGTTTCAGCCGGAACGCCGATAAGTTCTCCAATTTCTGCATCTCTAACATAGAGGGAAGCCAAAAATTCGTTAGCATCTATCAAATGATGCACAATTTCTGCAAACTGGAATGTTTCCCAAAATTCGAGTTGCGCTGTTCCTTGTAGGAGTCGGCGTACACGATCCGGTTCTTTCACACCGGGCAATTCAATAAGGATGCGCTCCGTACGTGCTAATTTTTGGATATTGGGTTGTGCAACACCAAATCTGTCAATACGTTGACGCAAGATTTGAAATGTTCTTTCGAATGCACCGGTTGTTTCGGCACGGATTGCACGAACCACATCATCGTTGGACGAGTGAGCATTGACGGCACTCATTTCCCAACTGAAAATTGCTGCCATGCTGGCGGCGGGATCAATCTCTCGCCACGCTTCCGCAAACATACTCACAAAATCGGTGTTTGGAGTAACTCTATGTTTTTCGATAGCAAGATTCATTGCTGCTTGGAACGTGGGGTCTTCGCTATGTCCGGAAAGAGCCCTTACTACATCAACGACAGACACTTCCATCATAACGTTCATACCGCCTCTAAGGTCGAGACCGAGATTGATTTCGCGTTCTTTCGCTTCTCTGAATGTGTACTGACGAATTCCGATGTTGAATACAACTTCGTTTGCCATAGAGTCCAAATAGAATTGGCGTCTAGCCTCAACTAAAGAGTCAAAAACAAAACGTTCGCGAACAGCATCGCCTGCTGCGATGGTACGTGCTTCGGCTTGAACGGCTGCCGACGTTGCAAATGCGTCAGCTCTTCTTTCTACATTTCGTGTAACAAATGTGAATGACAATTGAAACACGCAAATCAAAGCAAAAATGATTGCAAAAACCTTAATAGCTCCTTTATTTTGCATGGTATAAGTGGTTTATTTGTTTAATTTAGCCTGCAAAGATACAAAAAAAAAATGATTTGGGCAAATTTTTCAATTAATTCTGTATTTTTGGTCCGTATGCGAGGTCTCCGGCGTCCCCTAATCCGGGAATGATGTAAGATTGCGGAGACAGTTTTTCGTCAATATCTCCAACCCAAATTGTGATATCGTCGGACGGGATATTTTGTTGTAAAAAATCAATGGCTTTTTGATGAGCAACAACCGTTACGATGTGCGTATGTCGTGGCTTTCCGAGAGCACAAAGGGCTTGATATGAAGCCAGCATAGACGAGCCCGTTGCTAACATCGGATCGCATAAAATTAGTTCTCTGTTTTCGATTTCGGGCGTTGCCACATAGTCCATTCTAATGGTGATTTCGCCGGATTCTTCGTGTTTTCGGTATGCCGAAATAAAGCCGTTGTCTGCCTGATCAAAATAGCTCAAAAGCCCTTCATGCAAGGGCACTCCGGCTCTGAGAATTGAGCAAATTACAGGTTGGTCGGCGAATAGGTTCATGATTTTTGTTCCAAGCGGTGTTTTAACTTCGCGCTTTTGATACTTCATGGTTTTGCTGATTTCGTAAGCAAAAATTTCGCCCATGCGTTGCAGGTTTTTTCTAAAACGCATGCGGTCTTTTTGAATCGTTTCGTTGCGAAGTTCGCTGAAAAACTGATTGAAAATGGTGTTTGTGTTTCCGAGGTTGTGTATCATTATGGTATTTTTATATCTTCTTTCATCTGCTTAATGACCGCAAGAAGTGGTGGAATATCGTTTTTCAATGTATCAAAAACAACATCTACATCAATCTCAAAATAGCCGTGTGCAATTCGGTCTCGCATTCCCTTAATGTTTTTCCATGAAATTGACGGATAATTTGGAAGAAGTTTTTCGTCTGTATAACGGTCTATTCGCTTTACTTCCTCGCCGATAATAATAAAACACATACAAATACCATTCAAACGCAACATTCCGTCGGACGATTTCGGCAATTCTTTAATATCTGATAGCTCAGCAGTACTTTCGAGCAAATTTTCAATAACTTGTTCTACTTGTTCCAGTGTTTCTATTACCAACGCCTTATCACGCATAAACAATATCTTGCATAATGCGTTTAAGAAAAGATGGGCGTAAGTTATTGTGTTTTCTTACTACATCAACAGGGGCGCCAAAAAACTTTTCGAGCTCCATTGGAAATTCCACGAGAGATTTCAATCCGAGAGATTTGCCCTCGTAATAGATGTCTACGTCACTATTTTCCGTTTGTTCTCCACGAGCCACAGAGCCGAAAATACCAATGCGTTCAATGCCATATTCCGAAGCATATTTTTGTTTGAACTGCTTTAATTTATTGATATATTCGGCTTGGGTTTGCATGTTCATATAAATTACCAATACCGCAAAGGTACAAAATTTTTCTGAATTACGCAAGTAATCAACGAAGTTAAATAACCAAGCAACTCTACATTCTACTCGGATGATTAAAAATCTTCGACTACCTGCACCTTCGCGTATTGTTCAACTGCCCCGGCGAGCAAAAGTCACGGAAACGATGTGGGTCAAGGTTCAAGTTACCACGACGCGGTGGTGAACTGGGGCGCTGTGGCCTTGCCGTTCTTTGAGGTTGTTGCACCCTTGGCTGACGACCACCGAAATCAAGATGTGGCATTGTTATTTCTGGACGCAGGTGAAAGTGCAATCCGACATTGGCGGTTAATTCCCCAGAGTGTCCGCCAAACAATCCGCTCATTAATATACCTGTATAATGCAAGAAACTATGTGAATATCCTACTCTAGCGTTTAGACTCAAATTTCTTGTCAGCGCTCTTTCGAACTTTATACCGATTTCTGGTCCTGCTCTTCTTGACAACAAACTTGATGCCACATCTTCTTTTCCCGTGAGTTCACTATTCCACTCACTTCTAGTTCCCGAAAGCCTCATCATTTCTATAAATACACCTGCGTCCAAACTCAAACTATTCCCTCTCGACGAACTAATCCTTCTCCTCCCCCCTGCTGCAAGCTTTTGGCTAGCAAAGCCCTCTGCAAACCCTACGTCTAGAGAGCTCAAAAATTTCCAGTACTCATTAATTCTTACATTCATTCCATACCCCCATGTCGACACAAGCCTGGGCATGCTAGACCTCTGATCCAGTGTCTCCCATTGTTCATCACGCTTATTCCATATACCATGAGCAATTTCTTCACCTGAAAAGGGCATTGCACTTATACCCACTCTCCCAAAGGGCTCAAATCTTCCAAGCTTATTAAATGACATTGTGAAAGCTGTCCCACCCACGATATTTGGTGCAGGAAGACCTGATGCTTTCCAATATGTGTCTGAGTGCCCACCTAAAATAGGCCTCAACCTCGCCTCTGCCTCGGATGGCATAAGCGCTTTCGTACCTATTAGCAGACCAGTTCCTATTGTTTTAAGTTTTCCCATATGTTTAATTTTTCTGAAATTTTACCATCACCACCTAACGGCAGCTTTTGCCTTTTTTATCTTCTTCCTCTCTGCACACCTTGATTTCTTGCCCTAAATTGGTCTTGTGTCCTACCCAATCTTAAATTCGCCCCAACGCCGACAGAGATAACGTTTTTTGTTTTACTTGCTTTTTCTAAATTCTCATGATCAAACGCAGATTGATTGAATCTTCTTCCGAAAGATGCCTCCGCCGTAAGGTCAATTCTTGGGGACATTTCAAAACTCAATCTCCCACCAACAGTTGCCTCCGTAAAGCCCATAGATGCAATACCATTTGACTTGCTTATATCATCAAATTCACGTCGCAGGCTTTCATCTAGTATCGAACTGATCCATCCTTCGCGTCGAGTTGTTCCTGGCAATCCAATATTTGAAGTACCTATTCTGGCAAACGCATCTAAAGTTTTCCTATGCGACAATTGCATTCTCCGAAGATACTCAAAGAATTGGTTAACGGCTATTTGCCCTTGACCTGAAAAATCCAAACTACCAGGCGAGATTCCGGTAACTGCTCTTATTCTATCCCTCTCAGTCAACCAAAACCCTAAACCAAGGTTAACATTTGTCTGATTTGTAAATGCAGGCATATTATATGATTGAGTAATTGTCTCTTCATGATTAGGGCCATTACTCGTTGTTTTTTCCGTAAAACTCTCCCCCTTCATTCTGAATCTGTTTACGAACTCAAGTGATGGTTCGATGCGTCCGCGTCTTCCCCATCTTGTGGATAATTCAAAATTTGCCCCTGCGTGTACATTGATAGTTGGAAAATTTGAAGAAAATTCATTGACCACGATGGTTTGATCTTGTGCATTTGCAGCGCTTGCCATTGCGATAAGTCCTGCTATTCCAAGACCTTTTAAGCATTCTTTTAATTTGTTTCTCATGATTGTTATAGCAATTATTGGTTTGTTGTATTTCGGATATAAAAAAAACGGACTTAGACAAATCCGTTACCGAGGTTTTCAACGACCCACACAAGCAGATAAGAAAGCCCGCTTTCGCGAGCGTTCACTATACTCTTGCTTGTGTTGAAGTGTTGAAATTTCGATAACAAGAAATAAAAGCGAAACGCTTTTTCAATAAGATTTTGCGTAATTATCTACGCTGATTTTTCATGGTTTTGTGTTGTTGTTTTATTTGTGGGCGGCACTTCGACTTCGCTCAGTGACCGCTCGTTTTTATTATTTGATGATGACTAAAAAATTCTGCTTTTTCCCTTTTTGCACTAAAATATATTTGTCGTTCAAACAAAATTCAGGCGTAACAAGGGTTTGTTCGTTCACTTTTTCTTTGTTGATGGAAACGCCGTTTTCTTTCAACGCACGTCTTGCTTCGCCTTTACTTCCGTAAATTTGCGTTTTTTCAGCTAAAAAATCCACAACACTGATTGAAGCAATGTCCGATTTCAAAACCTCAAATTGGTCAACTCCGGAAAACACGTCTAAAAACGTTTGTTCATCCAAATTTGAAAGCATTTCTTTCGTTGCCTTTCCAAACAAAATTTCGGTGGCTTCAACGGCTTTTTCAAAAGCCTCTTCACCGTGCACACGAACAGTCATGTCTTTGGCGAGTGTTTTCTGCAACATGCGTAAATGCGGTGCTTTCACGTGTTCCGAAATCATAGTTTCAACCTCTTCTTTTGAAAACATCGTGAAAATTTTGATGTATTTCTCTGAATCGACATCCGAACAATTCAGCCAAAACTGGTAAAACTGATACGGCGATGTTTTTTGAGCATCAAGCCAAATATTTCCGCTTTCGGTTTTTCCGAATTTTCCACCGTCGGCTTTTGTGATGAGTGGACACACCAAGCCAAACGCTTCGCCACCGGCTTTTCGTCGAATCAACTCCATGCCCGTTGTGATATTTCCCCACTGGTCGCTTCCGCCCATTTGCAATTTGCAGTTTTTATTTTGATGCAACCACAAATAATCGTAGCCTTGCACCAATTGATAGGTAAACTCGGTAAATGACATGCCGTCAACTTCGCCCGAAAAGCGTTTTTTTACGCTGTCTTTCGCCATCATGTAGTTCACCGTAATGTGTTTGCCGATGTCTCGAATGAAGTTCAAAAACGTGTAGTCTTTCATCCAATCGTAATTGTTCACCATTTCGGCAGCGGTTGGTTTTCCACTGTCAAAATCCAAAAATCTGCAAAGTTGGTTTTTGATGCATTCCATGTTGTGACGAATGGTTTCCTCGTCAAGCATATTGCGTTCGGTGGATTTTCCGGAAGGATCGCCGATCATACCGGTTGCTCCGCCAACCAAAGCAAGCGGTTTGTGCCCACAATTTTGAAAATGTTTAAGCATCATCACGCCAACCAGGTGTCCGATGTGCAAAGAGTCTGCGGTTGGATCAATACCAACGTATGCTGTCGTTAGTTCTTTGTTGGTTTGCTCTTCGGCTCCGGGCGACATATCTTGAATCATGCCTCGCCATTTCAATTCTTCGATAAAGTTCATTACAGATTTTTTTGCAAAGTTACGAAATTTTTCTGTGAAAATCAAAAATCAAACCCAAACGAAAGATGCCAAATTCGACGATGAAAATGTCCGTCTTCAAAGCCGTTTGCACGATCTAATCGGATAAAATAACCGGCTAAAGATGTTCTTATTCCCCAACCAACGCCTGCTACAAACGGCGAAAGCTCTCTTTGCACAATGATGGTCAAATCAGTACCGTCATTAATTTCTCTTTGAAAAAAGAGATTGTCTCGATTCCACGGATTCAAGCCGACCCAAGCCGACCCAACATCAACAAAACCTATCAACTGCAAACTCTGCAACCATTGTCCGCCGATTGGTCTTGCAAACAAGGTTTGCATAATTGGCAGTCTCAATTCGGTACTTGCTACAGCAAACGTGTTGCCGTTTCTGATGTTTTGATGAAAACCACGCATGCTTGTTGCCAGTGTTTGAAAAGCATAGTTTTGGGTTTGATCCACCGGAATCTCTCTGTTAAATTGTATAAAACGCCAGTTTGCCAAAATTCCATTATCCACACCTCCCATGTAATAGATAAGTCTTCGTTGTCCGAACGACGTGCTTCCTGCTACTCGATTTGCCCAAATAAACGTTCTGAAAATTCGCGTATAGTGGCGATAATCGGCACCAACGACAAACATTGTTGTTCCTCTTTCGTTCAAACTTTGATAGTATTCAAAAAACAATTTCGAACGTGCTCCGAGCGGTAAATTTCGCCCTAACATTCGTGTGCGATCATAAATGACTTCGCCTCGCAAACCGCCCCAAAGACTCCAGCCCGAGCGGAAAAACTGTTCGTCTTGTATCAAGCTAAAATAATCGGCAGCCCGAACGTAAAAATTATCAGCACGTCCGATCACAGAGCCTCGCAGCAACAAAACCTCCGAAAGCGGATGACTCAAAATAAAATAAGCGTTGTGCGAAACTTGTCGAAGTGTGTGCCCCCATTGTCCGGCTTGGCTGATTGCTTGCCGATGAAACAGGTATTGACGGGCTGTTCTGCGTTCGCGGTTTTCATAACTGAGCAAAAATTCGTTGCTTCGCAAATCGAATCCAAGCCTAAATCCGGCAATAAGCCTATGATTTTCCATCAAATCTGTGGCTGCAATTTTTAAGAAACCTGTTGCACCCGGATTGAGAAAAATCGGACTTGCTCCGCCCGTAAAGGCTTGGTAGGAGCTGTTCAAAAAACTGAAACCCACTTGCGTTGTAGTTTCGTTGATAAAAAACTCTACATTGTAGTTGCGTTGTTGCGGGTTGAGCGTTAGCCTGGGTGTTTCGGTACCGGCATCTTCAAAACCCAGCAGTTGAATTAGGCGTTCACGCAACTCTTCACGAATGGAATCTATTTGTTTTTCGTTGATACGAACGTCCACATCCGTACCGATCTGCTCTGTTATATTTGGCACGGACTGCAAGTCCGCGCCAGCGACCGGAATAGTGTCATGTAGGGGTCGAAGATTTTCGACCCCTACGATCGTGTCATATTCAAAAATGGAAATTATATCCTGTTGTGTGGGCGGAAGATTTTCCGCCCCTACGGGTTCCGCGAAGTTTTCTATCAAAACCCTCTCCACCATCTGGTCAACCATGTCTCGTGTTGTGGGTTGTCGCAAACGCCGTCTACCTACGTGTTGTAGTGAATCTATTTGTTGTAATGAATCCGCAATTTGCAATTGTTCTAATCTTCGTTGGCGAATTGCGATTTCGTTTGCACGGAATCGTGTTGCCGGCGGATTGGTGGTTTCTAACAGTTGCGAAGGCTCGGCTTCTCGAACAATCAAGCGATTTCGATTGTTGTAAGCGATGAGTTCTGCAAGTTCTTGCATGATGGGATTTACATCATGTTCGTTGATATTTCGACTGGAATTAGTAACCGTTCGAAAATCGGTTACATGTCGCCAATGAATAATCGTATCAACACTTGCTATCACGCTATCAATAACTCCGATCGCACGATTTCTCACACCACTTTCATCCGTCAAAAAAGCGAAAACACCTCTTTCGTATTCTATCGGATTTGAAAAATTCACAAGCGAATCATTTGTAACTCGCAATAAAGTTGTACTAGGTCTTTCCAAATCGTAAATAAACAAATCGTGATTTGGGTTCAAAAGCGGGGCTCTCGAATAACGTTGATTTCGTGTCAATGTGTCGGTTGGGCGATTTGAACTAAAAATAATTTGCGTTCCGTTTCTCAAAAAACGCGGATTTGCATCATCGTAAATATCACGTGTAATCTGCGTAAGTACACGCGTTCCCATGTTGAAAAGAAAAATATCGGATTGCCCGTTTTGAACACCGGAAAACACCAATGTTCGTCCGTGAGGAGCAAAATCCATGGAAAGAATTTTCTCTAATGTTTCCATGTTGATCCAGTCTGACTCTCGTGTTTTTATGTTGTGAAGATACAATGCTAAAGCTCCTCGTCTTTCGACGGCAATAGCTAAAATTTCGCCGTTTGGATGCCACGCCAAAGCAGGGTAAGAATAATCGGGGCGATCGTTGATTGCAAAACCTATACGCATGACAACCCGTCGTCGTCCGGTTTCCAAGTTTCTAACATGCACACGTGCACGACCCAATTCGTTGGAAATATAAGCTACGTGACTTCCATCGGGACTTATCAGAAATTGGTAATGTTCGCGATCTCTTTGCCTCACTCTCCGAAGTGAATTTTCTATGTCCGGGGCTTCCGTTTCTCCATAAAACTGGGTGTTTTCCAAATAAAAACTTTGCCAATCTCGCATAAGCTGTCGAAAGTTTTTATTGAGCACAAATCTCAATCCTGCTTCTATTCTTCGTTGTGATGCAGTTACACGTAAAATTCGCAAAACAGTGCCATCTCCATAGGTTTCCGCGATATAGCGAAACAGAGAATGCCCGGCTAATTTTGCATCTTCCCCTTCCAAAGCCGCAATGAAACGAAATCTTCGCGAAAGCATGGCATCACGCATCATATCATCAAGATCTACGCACCAAGGTCTTGAAAGATACGAAATCATACCGTATAAAAACCAGTCGGGAACGGTCAGTTGTGTATTATTTCTCACTTGCGATGCCAGCGTTGTTCCAAAAAGTACTTGACGAACTAAAATTTCCGTAATTCCCTCTCGAATTTGACGCTCGAAATCCACATAATTGCCGTCAAAAAACAGAAAAACCCTGTTGCCGTTGATTCGAGTAACACCGCCGGTGTTGTAGTTTTCCACATCCAAAAATCCGATATTGCTTTGTCTGTAATCGGTCAGTCGGTTGAAAATGATAAACTGCATTTTGTCAGCAACGGGCTCGCCTACACGCTGCTCAATTTCCTGCAAATAGTTTTGTACAAATGAGGCGGTATAAAGTGCCAAATTTCGTCCGTTTCGACTAAAATATACATCAAAACCATCAAAACGGAAAAACGACCAAAAAAAGTTTTGATGCTGCACACGCATTCTTCCAAATGTAAGATTAGAGCCTGTATAAAACTGTGCCGCCCCCTCCAAAGAGAGGCAAAGAAAAACCAATATGAATACAAGTCGTTTCAATACAATGCATATTACGCCTTGCAAAGATACGAAAAAAAACGAAATAAGTTTGATTGTTTCGAAAAAATGTTGTATCTTTGTGCTGTGAAAGAAACTTGTTTAAGTTTACCTCTAACCCATACGGGCTACGATTACTCCCGGCGTTGGTAGCAAAGAACAATCAAGACGTAGTTAACTGATTTCAAAAGCACGTGGGCTTTTGCTCTAAACAAGTTTCTTTCATTTTTTTTTGCCACAGCAATTCCAACGATTTCATTTTTACCTTGGCTCTGATTTGAGCCGTTTTCACTTCGTAAAACTCTTTTCTGAATGCCAAGTTTAGTTCAATAGCTGCTACTTTCGGTGTTCCGTTCCATTTTACCAACAAAATAGAATCTCCGGCACCTTTGTAAACACGGTTAAATCCGGCAACAACCTCTTTTGCAAAATCCAAAGGAGTATATCCGACAGCTCGCAGTTCTTCGATGTGTCGATTAAAGATGTGTTTGATATAATTTTCGGTAATGTAGATGTCGGCGGATTCTCTGCGAATCGCTTTTGCAATAGATCGTGATAATCTACCAAGTTTTTGGGCGTGTGCCTGATCCTCAATTCGAGAACAATTTGTCGGTGTTTTCTTTTTCATGCGTTTTTAATTTTGTTTGCGAACGAATCCACGTTCATCTATATAAACGCAAAAAAACCGTTTTTCGTATAAAAAATTCCTTAAAAGATTTTAACATTTGCCATAAAACAATGAAAAGCAAAACGAAAGCTTTTCAACAACGGTGTTAATAACACAAAAAAACCCTCTATCTACGTGTTTTCCCGTTCGCCTGACACATACGGTACAGACGTGCCGCCCTACGGGCGGGGTGCGTGCTATCGCACGCATGCCACAGGCTAACGCCTGCGGCTAATCACATAACGCCCTACGGGCTCGTCACCTCGTGTCCGCTAAAATGCAGAACGTTCGGCAATAATCAAGGCAGGCAAGTCATCAAGAAGCATGCACTGAGCGTTCCTGAAGCAGCTACCTGACACACCGGAGGGCGAAGCCGGCAGTCTTATTGGCGTTGTACCCAGGCCACACATTCCCCGCAGTGAAGCCCAGGCGACGGGCAAGCGTTGCATTGTGCTCGGTAGACGACCAGTATCGCGAGTCCTCAATCGCAAGATTGCCTGCCCAGCCGGTAAACCGAGCACCACCCCAAGCACCACCAATTTGAGGAGCAGCATTTGTACCGGCAACACCCGTATAAGGATTATTTGCAAGGACTATGCCAGGACTTCCTGGAGGACTAATAGTCGGATGACCAGTCAAAATCCAATGTAAAACCCTAAAATCATCACTAGTCGGAACACGCCAAGGAGCAGGACACAACACATCAGCAAAACGCACAACAGCACACCACGAAAAGAAATCACCGATGATTGCCCTATCATCTCTACTAACATTGAACGTATGCAACGACTGACGACAATCGGCATTGAAATTACCAGGGGTACCACCGTTAAACGCATTGTTGTTGGTAGCATTACCCTTGGCACAACCTTGAGCAAAAACAGCACCGGACCACGTCTGAGTGTTATTAGCAGCAGCACCGGTAGCAACAGTAGGAGGAACAGAACCCTCACGAGAAACAACAGTCACTTGACCGGTACCGGTAGTGGCATTGATATCGGTGTTAGTGGTATTACCCCAAGTGACAGTACCCAATTGCCCAAAAGGAATACCGGTAGTTGAACCACCAAAAAGCGGAGGAGCAAAATTACAATCCGTTATTGCAATTACCGTGATAGTTCCGGTAATGGTGTGTGGCTCGCATGTATCATCATCTCCAATCGTTGTAATGGTGTAGGTGAACACGCCAACCTGAGTCGGGGTGCCATCAATGGTAATTGAGCCTGTTTCCAGGCCTGAAACCGTGATTCCGGGAGGTGGAGTGAGTGAATCTGCCGTGCCCGTCCAGGTCACTGTTACCAAATTGGCTGCACTGATAGTGGAATTTGGGGAATACACAAGTTTGCTTGCAAAAAGCAGGAATAGTAAGGTAAGATTTTTTTTCATCGTTTTTGATTTTTTTGTGAATAATTTTTATAATTTTGAATTGTTTTTGTTCATTTTTGGCAATAAAAAAAAGCGGACTTACATATCCGCTTTTGAGGTCTTCCACAACCCTATACCCAAATAAGCAAGCCCGCTTTTGCGAGCGTTTGCTTGTTCTTTAGGTATAGTTGACAAAGTAAAGTGGAAGTTTCAAAAGTCAGAATACAGCAACGCTTTTATGTTTTTTTTCTACGCATTACCTACACTTCGAGAAACTCAGTGCAGGGTGCAGTTTGTTCATAGATTTTCAGATTTAGTTATTAATTCGAAATGCAAAGATACGAAAAAAATGAGAACTTTTTGTTTTACCCGCCGAAATAATCCTTAACCCGATCAAAAAAACCTTTGTTGTTTTTGTTGTTCTTCGGATTTGGCTTAAAATTCGCCGAATTTCGGAGTTTTTCTAATAGTTCTTTTTCCTCTTTGGTTACGTTTTGAGGTGTCCAGATGTTCACACAAACGATCAAATCACCCGTTCCGTAACGATTCATTGACGGCAAGCCTTTGCCTCGCAAACGCAAGAGTTTCCCGGATTGAGTTCCTTCATCTATTTTAACTCGAACCTTTCCGTCAAGTGTCGGCACCTCCACAGATTCGCCCAAAGCGGCCTCGGTAATGCTTATGAATTGATTATAGTGCAAATTGCTCTGAACTCGTTCAAACAATGGGTGCTCTATTTCTTCAATCAACACAATCAAGTCTCCGTTCACACCACCGTGAATTGCCGCATTGCCCTTGCCCGAAACAGAAAGTTGCATGCCGTTCTCAACACCGGCAGGAATATGAATGGTAATGATTTCCTCGCCATTTACAGCACCTTGACCGTGACATTTTTTGCATTTGTCCGTGATGATTTTTCCTTCGCCGTGACAAGTCGGGCAAACCGAAGTTTGCTGCATTTGTCCAAACATTGTATTGGCGACACGAATAACATGTCCCGAACCCCTACAAGTGTCGCAAGTTTTGTAAGCATTTGAATTTGCTGCACCTGTTCCGTTGCAAGTGTCGCAAGCTATTTTTTTACTGACTTTGATTTTTTTCTCAACACCTTTGGCGATTTCTTCCAACGTGAGTTTTACACGAACACGAAGATCTGATCCGCGATTAACACGTCTACGTTGTCTGTGATGTCCGCCCCCAAAACCACCCGTAAAACTGTGAAAACCTCCACCTCCAAACTGTCCGCCAAATGCACCTTCAAAGATATTTCCGAAATGAGAGAAAATATCTTCCATATTCATACCGCCTGGTCCGTAGCCACCGCTGGCACCCATTCCGGCGTGACCAAACTGGTCGTATTTCGCCTTCTTTTCAGGTGTGGAAAGTACATCGTAAGCCTCCGCCGCTTCTTTGAATTTTTCTTCTGCCGCTTTATCGCCCGGATTGCGGTCGGGATGGTATTGCAACGCTAACTTCCGATAAGCCTTTTTCATCTCATCGGGTGTGGCGGTTTTGCTTATGCCAAGAACTTCGTAGTAGTCTCTTTTTTTTGCCATTTGTTTGTTGTTAACTGCTTATTCCCGTCATTGCGAGCGGAGCGAAGCAATCTATATCTGGATTGCTTCAGGCTTTCGCCTTCGCAATGACGTTGTCATTATATTAACTCCCGACGATAACTTTTGCGTGGCGAAGAACCTTATCGTTGAGGTAATATCCACGCTGAATTTCTTCGATGATCAATCCTTTTTCTTTTTCGTCATTGACCGGTGCTTGAGCCACGGCCTCGTGAAGATCGGCATTGAAAGAAACACCTTTTGTTTCCATGATTTTTACACCTTTATTTTCCAAGGTTGTTTTCAATTTTGTGTAAATTAGTTCTACACCGGATTTTGTTGCCTCATCCGAAATTGCAGGTAAAGCACGGTCGAAATCGTCCAGAATCGGCAAAAGTGACAAAATTACCGATTGAGATGCAAATCCAATCAGTTCCGAACGTTCTTTTTGGGTTCGTTTGCGGAAATTTTCAAATTCTGAATACAATCTTAAGTATTTATCTCGCTCCTCTTCCAGTTGAGAGAAAAGTTGTTCGGCACCGTCCGAACTTTCTGTGTTTTCACATGTTTCCTGAGATTCAGAAGTGTCAGAAGTTAGATTTTCGTTTTGGTCGTTGTCTGTGGTTTTATCGTTTTTTTTCATGCTTTTTGAATGCTTTTCAATAGCTGTGTAGCAAAAACCTTTCCAAACACAAAAAAATGCCATTTTGACACAAAAAGAGCCGAAAACTAAAAAAAATGCAAAAAAATTTGGTTAGTTCAAAAAAAATTCCTAAATTTGCAGTTGCTAAACGCAAACTTTAACCTTAAATACTCAAAATCAAAACCAATTTAATCATGAAAAAAATCTTTGTTTTATTCTCATTGGTAGCCTTCATCTGTTTCGCTGCCATGCCTTCTGCTGCTTTTGCACAAGAATTTGAAACCCACGAAACAGAACAGTTTGGAACGACAAGCTTCTTCGCTGATGATGAGACTCTCGAAGCACGATCTTTTCATCAAGTTATGAAAGAGCAGTTTATTTTAGGTGGAGTTCCTTGGATGACCCCGATTCTTTTATTGCTTATCATGGGTTTGACTTTGGTTATTGAACGTATTATTTATTTGACAATGTCAACAACCAACACTCGAAATTTATTGAAAAAAGTTGAAGACTCTTTAGCCAACGGCGGTATTGAAGAGGCGAAAGAATTGTGCCGCAACACACGTGGTCCGGTAGCAACTATTTTCTATCAAGGCTTAGATCATATCGACGACGGTATAGAAGGTGTTGAAAAATCTATCGTTTCTCTCGGTGCGATTGCTACGGCTCGTTTGGAGAAAAACATGACTTGGATTTCGTTTATCATTGCTGTTTCGCCCATGGTTGGTTTCTTGGGAACAGCTGTAGGTATGGTTATCGCATTTCAACAAATTGAATTAGCCGGTGATATTTCTCCGACGGTTGTTGCAGGTGGTATGCAAATTGCACTTTTGACAACAGTATTCGCTTTGATTGTTGCTATTACCATTCAGTTTTTCTACAACTATTTGGCTGCGAAAATTGAATCGCTTGTAGATGATATGGAAAACGCTTCGATTGATTTCATTGATATCATGGTGAAGTACATGAATAACAAAAAATAACAAAAAGCCATGGGAAATTTAGTATTAATAGACATAGGTATCATTGCAACCTATGCTTTGCTCGGGATCGCTCTTTTAGGAGCACTCGGAGCAGGGGTTAGATCCCTTATAGCAAAGCCGCAAGGAGCAAAGGGTGTGTTGATTGGTTTGGTCGGGATTGCCGTTGTTATCGGTATTTCGACTGGGTTATCCGCAGGCTTTGATGTTAACGAAGCGCTACTCGAGAGAACAGGAACGGCTCAATGGATGGTTCATCCGGTTGGAGCAGGTTTGATCTCATTTTATATACTTCTTGGTTGTACGTTTCTTCTACTGATCGGTACAGAAATTTGGCGACCATTTAAAAAGTAAAAGTCATGGTAAAAAAATCTCCAACAATCAATGGTGGCTCAACGGCAGACTTGGCGTTTTTGTGCTTGGCGTTTTTCATGATGACTTCGTCTATGGATCACGATAGAGGCATTCTTCGTCGCTTGCCGCCGCCACTTCCTCCGGATGCTATACCGCCGGAAATTAGAGAACGTAACCTCTTACCGGTATTGATAAACAGGGACGATCAGCTTCGTGTGCAAGGCGAAAACCTGGATCTTAGAGAGTTACGTAGAGTTACTAAAGACTTTTTTAGCAATCCTTTCAATGATCCACATTTATCCGAGCAAGAGGAAATAACTCTTCCGTTCTTGGGAACAGTTCGGAGATCAAGAGGTGTTGTTTCGTTGCAAAACGACCACGGGACAACTTACGAAATGTATATTAGAGTACAAAACGAACTGGCTGCTGCAATCAATGAATTGCGTGACGAAATGTCGAGACAACACTTCGGTGTTCCATTCTCAGCTTTGAGAGTAGGCGATGAAAGAAGAGCGTCTATTCAAAGAGCCATTCCGGTTGCAATTTCCCAAGCAGAGCCAAGGGACGGATAAAATATGGAGGACATAGATAATGGGACGATTTAGAAAAAAAGAAAAAAAAGCAGCACCAACGATCAACACCGGATCTTTGGCAGACTTAGTATTTATTCTACTATTCTTCTTTATGGTAATTTCTACCATGAGAGAAAGCACACTACTTGTAAGAGTTATTGTACCACAAGCAACCGAGGTTCACAAACTTGAGCGAAGGTCATTAGTAAGCAATATCCATATTGGTCCACCGTTGCATCATCTCGTTGCGGCTTTAGGTACCGAGCCACGTATTCAGCTAAACGATCAAATTGCTGATGTTAGCGAAGTTCAGGCGTTTATTATGGCTGAACGCGAAGCTCATGCGGAAGCAGATGTGCCGTTTTTGACAACATCTTTGCGTGTTGATAGAGACGTAAGAATGCGTATTGTTCGCGAGGTTCAACAGGAACTTCGTCAGGTGGGAGCATTCCGATTGAATTATTCCACCACTCAAACGAGTACGATATTCTAAGGTATAACAACACAAAACAACGAAAAAACCCGTAGGGGCGACGCATGCGTCGCCCCTACATTATTAACCCTCCCCTACACAATTGTAAAATGATTACGGTTTTGGGTCCAACAGCTTGTGGAAAAACACACTATGCCGTACAATTGGCGGCGGAAATTGATGGAGAAATTATTTCCGCCGATTCACGACAAGTGTTTCGAGGTATGGATATCGGAACCGGTAAGGATTTGAATGAATATACAGTAAATGGAAAGTCGATACCTTATCACTTGATTGATATTTTAGACGCGGGTGAACTGTATAGTGCCTTCCAGTTTGTTTCGGATTTTCATGTGGCTTATAACGACATCGTTTCGCGAAAAAAAACACCGATTTTGTGCGGCGGAACCGGGCTGTATTTGTCGGCAATTTTACAGCATTACAATTTTCAGAAAAACATTCTCAATTCTCGGTTTCCGGAAATTTCCTGTGAGAAAATTTTGGCTATTTTTCCACCTCGACAAGTTGTTCGAAACAGGATTACACAGCGTTTGAAAGATCGCTTAAATGCAGGTCTTATCGAAGAAGTAGAAGGGTTGATAAAACAGGGTGTTCCCACAGAACGATTGCTTTCTTATGGCTTAGAATACAAGTTTGTAACGTTGTATCTTCTTGGAAACATCACGAAAAACGAGCTTTTTGAATTACTAAACACCGCCATTCATCAATTTGCCAAGCGACAAATGACGTGGTTTAGAAAAATGCAACGTGAAGGTGTTGAAATGACTATCGTCGAACCACTCTCTTAGAAACAATCCCGTTTTCAGTGTATAAAACTAAAATGTAAAAACCCGGATTTTGCGGAAGGTCTATTGAAAACTGCGTACTATTAATCGTTCTTTGCAACAATCTCCGTCCATTTAAATCAAAGATTTCATACCTGTTCACAACATTTTCCGGAGATTCAACAAAAATAGTTCCATCACTTGGATTAGGAAAAACACGAATTTTTGACACATCAACATTTTCGTCTCTGTCTAAAATATTTGTTGATTGCGGTATGGATTCCGAAGTTCCAAACACCGGACGCATCATGACAGAGCCATAATTATATATTTGTTGCCATTGTCCTCGCTGAAACCTCCGAAACATACGGTTTGAAGCATTATTATTTAAATCGAAGCCTATGTTGAGGAAAAAATTATTATCCTGTTGAAAGCCGATAAAAAAATCGCCGGAATCTAAAGGCAACGGGGCGTCTAACCAATACGTGAAAAAACCAATGGTGTCGCCGTATAAACTTTCTAAAAACAGTCGCTCTCCTTCAAAAATTGGGTTTTGCGAAGGATTTCCGTTATTTTCACTCCAAACCGCTAAATTAAAGGACGTATTAGGATTGCTTTCCGTTGTATGATTAAGCCATATTTGTATAGCAACCAACGAGTCTGCAACCCTCAAAGGAAATCGGTAGGCAAATTCACTAAACGGCCAAGTTACTTGTCTACTAAAACCAAAGCCTGCTTCCGGCGTTCCATCGTCATAAGCAAAATAATTTCCGAAATGAACGGTTTGGATCATCGTGTCGTTTGATCTGTTTATATCGTCTCTGTTTATTGATGTCAAAATGTGGTGAAAGTAGAATACTCCGGAATCCGGATTGCTCGGCAATTGAAAGTTTCGCTGAAAAAAGTAAATATCCGTGTTGTAATTAAATCCATGCGTATAAAATGGCTCTACATCTGTGTTTGCAACAGCCGCACTCCAAAAATGACCCGGACCTGTGATTTGAAAATTATACTCTATGGTGTGCCAAATTGTATCTAAATTTCGAAACAATATCGGAATTTGGCTAACTAAATCTTCTTGACCTTGAAATTGATTTGCCGGCATCGCCTGAAAATATCTCAACACGCGGTCGCCTTGATGAACAAAAGCAATGTCCGGCAAAAATCTGTTAAATCCGTTGGGATAAGCATTCAAACGAACGTAGTCTATATGCCACTGACCTCCATTCTGTGCACCGACAGGTCGATGTTGAGGAGGATCCAAAGAGCTTATGTTTCTGAAACGAAATTGAAACCCGTTGTGAAAATAAGCTTCCGGAACAAGAATAGCCACCTGTCTGAAAAAATCCTTTTTTCTATCTTCCACTGTATCTATCACACATAGCGGACAAAAACTTTCCAGTGTTCTTACATTTGGAAGACTCCAGTATTTTGCACTATCCGAAATCCAAACAATATCCCAGCCTGCCGCATCATTACGAAATTCTAAAATCAACAAGTCGCCTCTTCTTGGAGCACGTCCTCGGACATTTCCGCTAAAAATGGAGCCAAAACCACCGCCCGGCTGAAAATAAAAACTAAAGAAAACAGAGTCAGCACTTGTTAATTCGCGAGGGCTTCCGTCGAAAATTGAATCTAATCGAATGGGTCGTGAAGTCAGCGTGTCCGCACCAAACGGGGAAGAAGATGCGTGTTCATACAGTCGCCCGTTAGCGTCCAAAGCATCGAACGTTGCAACACCAATTGTGGGTGGAAAAAGCGGAAAACTTGCGTTGATAAAAACCATATTGTCTTCCCACAGCGAATCGTTTGGAAATGGCGAACGAATGTTTGAAAAGTCATCAAAAAACGGCAATTTCAAAGGGGGGCGTTCCGATTCTGCGAATAAGGTTATTCTTGTTTCTCTGTTTGCCGCATTAACTAACACCGGATTTACATCCAAATGATGCACCACAACACCGCATTCTTGTGCCGTAGTCAGTTGTGTCAATCCGATTAAAACAACAAAAAAACAGAATTTTATTTTTGAAAAAAATGTTCGCATTTTTAGAATTCATCTTCGAAAATCGGGATATCGTCTTCGATAGTATCCAACTCTATAATTTCATATTCGTCTTGTGGTCCGCCCGAAACAACAAGATCCACAATCGAACCTCGCCGAATACTCTCACCCGGACTGATACGCATTCCACGATAAGTTTGCTCCATCACAGCACCTTGAAACTCCATATCCCAACGATATGTAATTGTTCCCACATTAAGCCCTAAGGCTTGAAGTTGCGATGTAGCCTGGCGTAGCGAAAGATCAACCAAGTTCGGCATTCTTACCATATCCGGCATTGTCGCCACTAATGTGACATAAAATTGTCGTCCGCGTTTCACGGTTGAACCGGGCCAAGGGTTTTGTCTGATGATGGTTCCGGCAGGTTGTGTTTCGTCGAAAACAGAGTCGATAACTTTAAATCTGAAGCCATAGTCCCGTTCCAACATACCTAAATGGTTCATCGTAAGCCCTGTCAAATCAGGAACTATAAACGATTGCCCGTGTCGTGTAAATATCCTTAACGATAAAAATGTTAAGACTATAATGAGAAAACTCGCCACTATCATAAGGGCTATCGTTTTCCAAAATTCGCCGGTCTTCCAAAAGGTTTTTTTCATGGCTTTTTCATGTGGGCATACACTTCCACAATACAAAGATACGAAAAAAAATGGATTCTTTCAAAATAATTCAAAAATTTTATGTAAATTTGCAGAACAAAAAAACCGATTACTATGAAAAAAATCTTCCTCACCCTAACACTCATTTTCGTTGCGTTGTTGGTCAGCCATGCACAAACAACGCCCTTGTGGCTACGCAACAGCGCTATTTCGCCTGATGGCACAACTATCGCCTTTACCTACAAAGGCAACATCTTCACCGTCCCGGTGACGGGAGGATTGGCGCGACAAATTACCTCACACCCTTCGCACAGCACAAGCCCTGTATGGTCGCCCAACAGCGATAAACTTGCGTTTGCATCTAACCGAGAGGGTAATTTTGATGTGTTTATCACCAATCTCCAAACAGGAAGTATGGCGCGGGTTACCTCGCATTCGGCAAACGAATTTCCACAAGCATTTTTGGATAATAACACGGTTTTGTTCAGTGCCTTTATCCAGCCTGTTGCTCAAAGTCAGCAGTTTCCAACACCGATGTTTACACAGATTTTTTCGGTGAGTGAAAATGGCGAACGTCCAAGATTGTTTTCGGCTCTTCACATGGAAAATTTGTCGAAAAATGGCAACTTGTGGCTTTATACCGATAAAAAAGGCTATGAAGACCCTTGGCGCAAGCGTCACACATCGTCTATCACACGCAATATTTGGCTTTTTGATGCTGAAAATAACACACACCGACAACTGACTACGTTTGAGGGCGAAAACCGCAACGCTGTGTGGGCTTCAGACGGTGTATCGTTTTATTATTTGAGTGAACAAGGTGGGTCGTTCAATGTGTTTCGTTCAGATATCAATGGCGGAACACCTGTTCAGATAACTCATTTTCAGACACATCCTGTTCGTTTTCTTTCTATCGACAAAAATGACAACCTCAGTTTTTCATTCCACGGCGAACTCTATGTGATGAAACGTGGTGAAACTCCGCAAAGAGTTGATCTACAAATCATTTCTGATAATTTCGAAAGAGAGGTTATTCAGCAAATGTTAACCACAGGGGCTCAATCCATTGCGGTGTCGCCCAACGGAAAAGAAATTGCTTTTATTGCTCGTGGCAATGTGTTTGTTACCTCTATCGAATTTGCGACAACCCGCCGTATTACGGATCATGTCGAACAGGATCGCAATGTGGACTTTAGCCCCGATGGGCGTTCGCTCATCTATTCCTCACAACGTGGCGGTACGTGGAATATCTTTAAAACAGAGTTAGTTCGCGATGAAGACCGCTATTTTATTCACGCCCGTGAACTTCGAGAAACGCAACTTACCCATACGGAAACACCATCGTTTCAACCGATTTTTTCGCCCGACGGAAAAGAGATTGCTTTTTTAGAAAATCGTTCGGAAATCCGAGTACTCAATCTCGAAACTATGCGAACACGAACCGTAATGGACAGCAGGTATAATTTTTCGTATACCGATGGAGACCAGTGGTTTCAATGGTCTCCCGATGGACGATGGATTGTAACCGACTATATCGGTATCGGCGGTTGGAACAACAAAGATGTGGCTCTTTTCAATGCCGACGGAAGTGGCGAGCGAACCAATCTCACGCAAAGCGGATATATGGATATCGGCGCAAGATTTGTGATGGACGGGAGGGCTATTCTCTTTTTCTCGGATCGAGCAGGTTTTCGCAGTCATGGAAGTTGGGGGGCACATAGAGATGCTTATCTGATGTTTCTTACCCTCGATGCGGCTGATGATTTCAGAATGACCAGAGAAGAGCGTGCGCTTAGAGCACGAATCGAGGCAGCAGATACAACCGAAAACCGAGCAAATAACCGAAGAGCCAATAGAAGAAGCAATCGCAATGCCTCCGAAATCGAGCCTTTAGTTTTTGACTTGGACAATCATCATCGTAGAATAGTGAGGTTGACTCGCCATTCATCAAGTTTGTACGATGCTCATTTGAACGAAGATGCTTCAAGACTCTACTATTTGGCTCGTTTTGAAGATGGTGTAGATTTGTGGGTACAAGATTTTTTGGAAAATACAACACGACTGCTCATCAAAAATGTTGGTGCAGGACGACTCATCGCTGACAGGAACAACAATAACCTTTACTTGGTATCGGGAGGTAATATTCGAAAAATTGAAAATGACAGGATAACCAATGTTACCTTTTCTGCACCTTTCAATCACCGCCCCGCTCAAGAGCGTGCTCATATTTTTGAGCATATATGGACGCTGACGAATGATAAATTCCACGATGTAAATATGCACGGTGTAGATTGGGCAATGTATGGCGAAGAATACCGCCGATTTTTACCCCATATCAATAACAATTTTGATTTTGCAGAAATGCTCGGCGAGATGCTCGGCGAACTAAATGCCTCACACACAGGGGCTCGATTCAATCCGGGACCTCCAAGTTGGCAGACAGCAACATTAGGTGTGTTTTGGGATGATACGCATACGGGCAATGGATTGAAAATTAAAGAAATCATAAAAGGCAGTCCGCTTATTCGAGCCAATTCCAGATTGAGACCGGGTGTGATTATCGAACGCATAGACGGCGAACTTATCGAAGCAGGAAAAACCTACTGGCATTTGCTCAATGGAAAAGCAGGTCAAAATGTTTTACTTACGGCTTTTGATGGTCGAAACCGTTTTGAAGAAATTGTTAGACCTATCACTTATGCTCAACAAAACAACTTGCTCTACTTCCGATGGGTAGAACAACGCCAAGCCTTGGTGGAGCGATATTCAAACGGTCGTATCGGCTATGTTCACGTTCGGGCTATGAATAGCCAAAGTTTTAGAGATGTATATCGTGATTTGCTTGGAAGATTCCGCAACCACGAGGCTGTGGTTGTGGATACCCGTTTCAACGGAGGGGGTTGGTTGCACGATGATCTCGTTACGTTGTTGGGAGGCGTAGAATATCAGCGTTTTACACCACGTGGCGTGTTCATAGGAAGCGATCCGTTCAATAAGTGGACTCGACCATCTATCGTGTTGATGGGCGAAGGCAACTACTCCAATGCACACGGTTTTCCTTGGGTATATCGCGAATTGGGTATCGGAAAATTGGTGGGTGCTCCTGTTCCCGGAACCATGACAGCGGTTTGGTGGGAAACACAGATTGATCCAACGCTTGTCTTTGGTATTCCGCAAGTTACAGTAGAGGACATGCGTGGTGTTGTGATGGAAAACACACAACTCTATCCCGACATCAAGGTGTTTAATACACCCGAATCGCTATTGAGCAATGATGATTTGCAGTTAAAACGTGCTGTGGAAGAATTGTTGAGGCAGCTTGATGCTGATTGATTTCTGTTAGACGGTATTAATGCGCCTCCAACCAAGTTTCGCCCGTTGAGGCTTCGGCAACAATCGGAACACTTAATATCAAGGCGTTCTGCATCTCAGAAATAACAAGGGGTTTCACAATGTCTAATTCTGTTTTCAACACATCGAAAACTAATTCATCGTGAACCTGCAAAATCATCTTGGATTGTAGATTTTTTTCTTTCAAGCGTTTGTCAATATTGACCATCGCTATTTTAATCATATCTGCCGAACTCCCTTGAATTGGGGCATTGATCGCATTTCGCTCCGCAAACCCACGAACGGTTGCATTCGGACTGTTGACATCGGGCAAATAGCGCCTGCGTCCGCAAAGTGTTTCGGCATAACCTTTGGTTTTGGCATCCGAAATTGCATTTTGCATATATGCCGCAATTTTGGGATATTGTTCAAAATATTGTTTAATGATATTCGACGCTTCGCTTCGAGAAATGCCCAACTGTTCTGCCAATCCGAACGCACTCATCCCGTAAACAATGCCGAAATTAATGCTTTTTGCCGAACGTCGCATGTCTTTATCCACCGCACTCATCGGAATGCCGTAAATTTTTGCAGCCGTGGCGGTATGAATGTCGTGCCCGGCAACAAAATCAGCAATCATGCTTTCGTCATCGCTGATAGATGCTATTATGCGAAGTTCGATTTGTGAATAATCCGCAGACATCAAAACGTGTTCTTCGTTGCGTGGCACAAAGGCTTTGCGAATTTCACGACCCAGCGCCGTTCGAATCGGAATGTTTTGCAAGTTCGGATTGCTCGAACTTAATCTGCCTGTTGCAACCACCGCTTGATTAAACGATGTGTGCACATGTCCGGTGCTTGGTTTTATCAACGCCGGCAAGGCATCAACGTAAGTCGATTTGAGTTTGGCAAGCGAACGATACGTAAGCACCAAGTCTGCGATGGGATGGCGATATTTCAATTTTTGCAACACATCTTCACTTGTAGAGTATTGCTTGGAAATGCCTGTACGTTTAGCTTTTTCATCAATTTTTAATTTTTCGAACAAAATGTCGCCCAATTGTTTCGGTGATGCGATATTGAAATGAACACCGGCTAATTGATAAATGGCCTCTTCCGTTTTTTGAATTTCTAACGTTAATTCTTGTGAAAAATTCCCTAACATTTTGCTGTCGATTTTCACGCCTTCACGTTCCATTTCTGCCAATACCGGAATTAATGGAAATTCGATGTTTTCCAATAATACCTCCAATGCGTCAAGCGCGGAATGACGGACTTCAATCATTGCCTCCAAAATCGGTTTCAACCGAAACGTGATATCTGCGTCTTCGCAAGCATATTCCACCAACCATTCGATGGGCACATCACGCATAGATTTTTGATTGGCTCCTTTTTTTCCAATCAACAAATCAATCGGAATCATCTCGTGATCCAAATACGTTTTTGCCATATCGCTAAGACCGGATCGGCGTTCGGGATGAAGGATATAATGCGCAATCATCGTGTCGAAAAATGGACCCGAAACCGTAATTCCATAACGGTGCAACACGTTGATGTCGTATTTCAAATTTTGTCCGATTTTCAAAATATTTGGGTTTTCGAAAATGGGTTTTAGGCATTGTAGAGACGCAATGCATTGCGTCTCTACATCAGGACATCGCCAAAAATGGGCGTTTCCATTTTCAAAACAAAATGCGATTCCGACCAATTCCGCATCTAATGCGTCTATTCCTGTGGTTTCTGTATCAAAGCAAAATTGGGTTTGTTGCGACAAGATTTTTGCAAATTCGGATATATCTGTGATTTGTTTGTAATTTGGATTAAACTGATGTAGGGTCATTTCAACTGCACTCAATGACCGAGAAAGGTGGCTGAGCGTAGTCGAAGCCACTCCTTCGGGAATCGGATTAAACAAGTCGTATCCCCCGCTGGCGGGGGGCGGGGGGGTGGAATTTGGCAAGGGGATTCCCGCCTGCGCGGGAATGACGTCTGCGCCAGCGGTTTTATTGAACCACGAATTTACACGCCGTTCGAATGTTTTGAATTCCAGTTCATCCAAAAGGGCTGTTAGTTCGGCTTTTTTCGGAGGTTTTACAATTAATTCTTCGGGATTGAAATCAATTGGAACATTGATATCTATTTCTGCCAACATTCGGGCTTGAATGGCTAAATCTTTATTGTTTTCGACCTTTTCACGAAGTTTTACATTTGCAATTTGGTCGGTGTTTGCGAGCAGATTTTCAATATTGTCGAATTGCTCCAACAGTTTTCTTGCGGTAACTTCACCAACACCGGGGATTCCAGAAAAATTATCCGAACTGTCACCCATCAATCCGAGCATATCAATGACTTGTTCGGGACGTTTTATACCGTGTCGTTCGCAAACATCTTTTACGCCCAAAACCTGTGCCGGTTGTCCGAATTTAGCGGGTTTGTAGATAAAAATATGTTCGGAAACCAATTGTCCGAAATCTTTATCGGGCGTCATCATATACGTGGAAAAACCTTGCTGTTCGGCTTTTTTAGCGAGTGTTCCGATTACATCGTCGGCTTCATAGCCGTCCACATACAAAACGGGAATATCAAAAGTTTCGAGAAGTTGCTGAATGTATGGAATTGCTTCCGAAAGTTCGTTGGGCATGGCTTCACGATTGGCTTTGTAGTCTTCAAACTCAACGTGTCGTGCTGTGGGTGCTTGCGTATCAAAACATACGCCGATATGCGTTGGTTTTTCGTTTTGCAAAACATCTAAAAGTGTATTCGCAAAGCCCAAAATCGCCGATGTATTCAGCCCTTTTGAGTTAATTCTCGGATTTTTATTTAATGCGAAAAATGCTCGATAAATTAACGCCATTGCGTCTAAGAGAAAGAGTTTTTTCATTGTCTTGTTATTGGTTGAAACCCTGCAATTTCAGTGCAGGGTTTTTTTATATTTCATCGCTGATTTGTAAATTTCGAATGGAAACACCCGGTGGATAATTTTCCTGCAGCAAATTCAAAATTTTGTAATAGTCTTTGGGGCTGCTCACAAAGTCGAGGTTGTTTACATCAATGATTAAAATTCGCTGGTTTTCGGTAGATTTGAAATGCTCCAAATAACCATCTTGGAGATTGGATAGGTAATCCAATTCGATGTTTTGTTCGTAATCACGTCCACGCTTGACGATGTTTTGTTTCAATTTTTCGGGCGAAGCATAGAGATAAACCAACAAGTCCGGTTTCGGCAACTGTGCAAAAATGATGTAAAAAAGTCTCGAATAGAGTGAAAACACATCTTCCGGCAAGGTGTTTCCGGCAAAAATCAACGATTTTTCGGTAATATAATCTGAAATTACCATATCGTGAAATAAATCCGGTGCAGGCAAATGTTCTTGCAACTGATGAAAGCGCTCTGCCATGAACGAAAGTTCGACCGGAAAAGCATATTTTTCTTGGTCTTCGTAAAATTTCGGCAAAAACGGATTTTCGGCAAAACTTTCCAACACCAATTTGGCGTTGAATGTTTCGGAAAGCATGGTCGCTAATGTTGTTTTTCCAACACCAATCACGCCTTCTATAGCAATGTATGGATATTTCGGGCCTTTTGAAAAATCTAAAAAGTGTTTTACCATACTTTCATCTTCGCAAATTTCCAAAAGTTGAGATGTTGTTTTTTTCAAGGTTGGGTGTATAAAATCCGGAGCAATATCGTTGAGAGGCTCCAAAACAAATCTTCGATTTTGTAAGTGTTTGTGCGGAATTTCGAGATTTTCTGTTTGAATAACTTCGTTGTTGAAATATAAAATGTCAATATCAATAGTTCGGGACTGGTATCGCCCTTCGACAGGCTCAGGACTCAGTGAGTGTGTTTCGGACACTGAGCTTGTCGAAGTGTCGAAACGTACGCGTCCAAGTTCTGTTTCGATGCTAAGAATTGTATTCAAAACCTCTTCTGCAGAAAGCGACGTTTCGCAACGAACTACTTGGTTGTAGAACCAGTTTCCGCATTCGAAGCCCCACGGTTCGGAACTATAAATTGGTGATAAATCCAGAATTTTACCGATACGTTCGGTAATTAAAACCCTTGATTTTTCGAGGATTTCCAAGGATTTTCCGGTGTTGGAACCCAAAATTAAAAAAACCGACGACATTCGAGAAAAATTTTACAAAGATACAAAAAAAATGGGAAAACGAAAAATGGAAAATGGAAAATTATTTTTGATTGTTTGCCAAAATTTTGCAAATTCAATTTTTTTTTGTATCTTTGCAATCCGAAAAAGACGGTGATTGTAGCTCAGTTGGTTAGAGCATCAGATTGTGGTTCTGAGGGTCGTGGGTTCGAGTCCCATCATTCACCCCAAGCATATTAAGTTAAAACCTCGCGAAGTACAGGCTAATCGTAAAAAACGTGAAAAAATTAGTAAAAGTTGCTATTATTGCAGTCGCATTAAGCACGAGTTTCGTAGCTAATGCTCGGCAGGGTCAAGTAGCTGCCGGGGGTGGTTTATTTGTAGGTGGAAATTATCGAATGCATTTCGGCCCCTGTGTAATGTTTCAAGTTAATATAACCGACCCAATCCGCCTGGAGGGTTCGTTTATGTGGTCTTTCCAAAAAAGCTCTGTTAATGTATGGGGAGTTAATTTGAACGCACATTATCTTTTTCCTATGTCCGGCACCCGATTTACATTATATCCGTTGGCAGGATTAGGCTGGTTTGGCTATAGATCAGATGATGATGTTAGCCACCACGGTATTTATGGGAGCATAAACCGACCCGGATTTAACGTTGGTGGTGGAATAGATTTAGCACTAACGCAAAGACTAATTCTCAATTTTGAGGCGAGCCATAAGTTTGTGTTCTACAATAATCTTCCAAATCCATATTTTATAAGTATGGGACTTGTTTACAGATTTTAAAATAAAAGTTGTGAAAACAATTAATTAAGGCTGATTCGATTTTGAGTTAGTCTCGTTGAGATTTGGGTTCGAACAAAAGTAATTATTCAATAATTATCAAAATAATCAAATTAAAAAACCTCGCGAGGTGTAGGTCAATCGTAAAAAACATGAAAAATTTAGTGAAAATTGCGGTTATAGCAATCGCATTAAGTGCAAGTTTTGTTGCTAATGCCCAACAAGGACAAATGGCTGTAGGTGGTAACTTAGTGATAGGCGGAAGCGGAGAAACATTTTTCGGACTTGGAGCAAAATTCCAGTTTGGTGTAACTGATGAAATCCGTTTGGAAGGATCGTTTTCGTGGTTCTTTCCAAAGACAACAACAACAACAACGGTTATCCCTTTACCCCCTTTTATAGTTCAATCAGAAGTATCTCGTAATATATGGGATTTTAATGTGAACGCACACTATCTTTTTCCGATATCCGGTACTCAACTTACAGTATATCCGTTGGTGGGATTAGGGTGGTTTGGTGCTAGATCAAGTGGGGGTGGTGTGAGTCTAAATGCAAACCGTTTTGGAGCTAACATTGGGGGTGGAGCAGATTTTCCAATCACAGAAACGATAACGCTTAATTTTGAAGCGAGATATAAGTTTGTTTCAGATTTTGACAATCCTTATTTTATAAGAGTTGGAGCCGCTTTCAGATTTTAGAACAAAGATTGTTAAAAAAGTAGAGGCTGTCTCGGTTTTGAGTCAGCCTCTTTCTTTTTATGCTATCAAAAAAACAATCAAATTACCTTCTTTTTCCAATGCCCTGTAGATAAATAAGCCACAGCACAAATACCCAACAAGGATACATAAATAATTTCCGAAAGCCACACCAACGCAATGCGGTCGGCAAACGTTGATGCCAGAAAATAAATCGAAAGTACATAAATAGTTGTACAAAATACATCAATAGCCAACGAAACATGCGTGTTTCCGGTAGCGGCAACCGAATAGAAAGCAATCCACATAACTCCACCTATAACAGCTGCCAAAGCCACGATAACCAAACCTTCACGCCCAAGCTCAATCAACATTGGATCGTTGGTGTAAAACGACATAATCGCACCGGGAAAACAGATGGTAAGAACAAAAAGCCCAATCATAATACTTGTGCAAAATATCGCCACACGTCGAATAATCTGAAATACATATCGTCGTTGTCCTGCTCCGATAGAATTACTAATCAATGTGCTAACGGCATCTCCAAATGCCCATTGCGGTGCAAGTAAAAGTAAATAAAAACTTCGCACGATGTTAGAAACCGCCAAATTTCGTTCGCCGGTTCGTTCAACGATGACAAAAAACAAAAACCACCCGACAACCGAAAGCAGATTTTGCAACATTGTGAACGATGAAAGTCTAAGAATGTTTTTTGTAACGTCAAAATTGGGCATTTTGAATCGAAAAAGGTTGTATTTTTTCAAATCCACCTTTCGTAAAATAACAATGATAAAAAATATTAATCCCGCAATTTCTGCTAAAACAGCGGCTAAAGCGGCACCCTCAAGTCCCATTTTCGGAAAACCGAACGTTCCAAAAATCAACAAATAATCAAAAATTAAATTCGCTACGGCAACAATCAAAGCCCCGATACCAATGTATTTTGTGAACTGTATGCCCACAAAAAACCGCGACAAAATCACAGCTCCCAATGCAAAAAATAGTGTAAACACACGGATATTAAAAAACCGAACCGCCGCTTCGGCAACAGCTTCCGAATAAATAATTGCACCTAAAATTTTATCGGAAAACAGCATAGCAATCACAACAACAACTGCGGAAAACGCCCAAATAAAATACAAGCTGTTTTCGACAATAGGTCCGATTTTTGTGTAGTTTTGTTCACCGTTTCGTCGTGCAATTAAGATTTGTGTGCCGATACCAAATCCAAACCCCAACATAAACAAAATGATATAAAATGCCCCGGCGATAGCAGAAGCAGCTAATTCCAACTCACCGACTCGTGCCAAAAATGCCGTATCCACAGCAACAACGATGTTTTGAGCCAAAAAGCCGTAAAGCAATGGCATGGCGATTTTCCAGATGTTTTTGTATGTGGGTAGCAAATTCAAGCCTGCAAAGATACGAAAATTTGTTTAATCATTGGAATTGTTTCCCATTAGGGAACAAATCCGCATATATCGGTGCCGGCGGAATTTTATTGCAGGGGCGATTGTTTCATTTTCGAAAACGCAAACCATTTTTTGCCTAAATCCTTTAATGATGCTCCGATATGGAATATTTCCGTATCGTCAATGATTAAAAAACGGTCGTGCGATTTTATGAACTTTTCAATTTTTATCGCCGGATATTGGGTGTTATGTTTGGATAAGTCTTGTTTTAAGGTTTGATTAAAATTTGCCGTTAAAATTTTTGCAGATACGTTTTTTTTGCGTTTGGAGAGTAGCAGTAATACGGATTCATCAACGTAATTATCCATCAGAATAATGGATTTTTTTGCGGATTTTATCAAATCAGAAGCAAATGCGTATGCATCGAAAATTTGTCCGTCGAAAAATATGCCTTGAGTGGGAGTAAGTTGTGTATTTATTTGCAAGTCTATTTCGGTTACTTTCTTTTTTAACACCTCCATATTATCTTCAATACGATTCATTCGGTTGTTTATAGAGTACCCTTTTAACAAGTAGTCTTTCAAAATTTTGCTTGCCCAAATACGGAATTGCGTTGCATTTTTGGAGTTAACACGATAACCAACAGACAATAGATTGTAGTATGCTGTGTGGTACGTTTGCAAATCGTTATTACCCATATGTTCCAAAATGGAACATGTGTTTGATTTTTCTAATTCTCCGGAATTATAAATGTTGTTCAGATGTTTCGTTATCGCCGGGCGTTTTGTTCCAAATAGTTCTGCAATTTGTGCCTGCGTAAGCCAAACGGTTTCTTGATCGGTTAAAACTTCCAAATGAATGGAATTATCAGGTTGATAAATAGCTACTTCGCCTTTGCTTGTCGGTGTGAGGTTTTGCATAATTAAAAACTTTCTGCAAAGTTACAGCAAAAACAAACACAAATCGCAAAAAAATCCTTAAAAAGTGTTAAAACTTAAAAATTTTTAAGTTTTGTAGCAAGCGGATTAGCTTCGCTTAGAATTTTGGAAAAAAAAACGTATCTTTGCACTCGTGAAAAATCTAATAACCATTTTTACAGATTGGATTCGTCAAGGAGCAAAAACGAGTTGGTACTTCCTTCGTTTTATGATTCCGATTTCGATTATAGTCAAGGTTTTGCAGGAAACAGGGCTTATTGTTTATGTTGGAGATGCTCTTTCGCCGTTAATGGGCTTGATGGGCTTGCCCGGCGAAATGGGCTTGGTTTGGGCTTCTGCGATGATTGGAAATATCTACGGGTCACTGATTGCTTATATGCAAATCATGCCGAATATTGACCCAATGAACATCGCACAGATTACGACTTTGGCTACAATTATCTTGATTGCTCACAATTTTCCCCTTGAATTAATGGTAACCAAGAAAGCCGGAGCAAAAATTTTGTCGATGTTTGCAATTCGTTTCGGATTTGGTTTTATTTCCGGGGTTTTGCTTTTTTGGATATACCATTTTTTGGGTATGCGTCAAGGTTATCCGGAGGCAATCAACATGTTTTTTGCAGGAAGACAGGATCCGACATTGTTGGAATGGGGATTAAGAGAATTGAGAACTTACGGACTTTTATTTCTTTGGATTACGCTGTTAATCATTCTTTTGGATATTCTCAAGCGTATTGGAGTGATTGAAAAAATCAACGCCGGACTTGCACCTATTTTACGAATTTTGGGCATTGGAAAAGAGGTGATACCAATTACTGTCGTAGGTATGACGTTAGGCTTGGCATATGGCGGAGCACTCATCATCAAAGACGTTAATGAAAACAAATTAAAAAAACGCGATGTGTTTTATGCCTTGCTTTTAATGTCGCTTTGCCACAGCATCATTGAAGATTCGTTGCTACTAATGGCAATTGGATCAAGTTGGACAGGCGTTTTTGTTTTTAGAATTCTTTTTGCATTAGTTGTAACGTATATCATTGTAAAAATAACCGCAAAATGGAGCGAAGAACGAATGGCTCGGTGGTTTTATGCAAAAACGTAGGGGCAGAAAATTTTCTGCCCCTACATACAATTATTTACAGTTCCCTATCGTATACGGTGCGGGTTTCTGAATATCAAATAATAAGCCCCCGTTGTAGTAATATAATCAATGCAAAAAATCGGATTCCCCTCATCGTCTTCGCCTTTAATTTTTCCATAAATCATTCCACGACCGGAATGTGCTATTCCCTCAACATCTACACGTTGCCAATTGAAAGGCGTGTTCATATCTCTTGCTAATTGCTCCATTGAATTAAAAAAAGCGATTCCGCGACAGTAGCGATTCGAACCTGTGGCTTGAGCTCCAATACTTCTATCTAAATCATGAGCAGTAGTAGAAGTATCATTGGTTCCTAAATGGATAACCATTGGAAATGCCAAATATCGCTTTATGTTTTCTTCGTCAGTAAAAGGAGAATCTTTTATAGAAAACGGCCATCCAAAAACATTGCCTTCTGAATCTATTACACCATCAACATACGCATGTGTCCAACTGCTTGGATTTGCAGCAACAGCAAACTCGATGCGATTATTCGGCATAGCAAGTATCATGCGATGAACAAACTGTCCACCGGCAGAATGACCATTTATAAAGTATGTTTGAGAGCGGTTGCCTGTCGTTTTCAAAAAATAGTCGAAAACAGCCTCAACAACGTTGTATGCCCATTTTTCTTGAGGATTAACATCTGTAAAAGTGCTATCCGTAAACACATTGCCAAATTGGTACATATTTACACTCCACTCATCTCTTGGAAATTCGGGGGCAATAACAATAAAGCCACCCCTTTCGGCAAGATTCGTCCATTGCGAAACGTTAAATGCCCCGTTTCGAAGAGCACCATGCATAGACATCACTACGCGCATAGTATCAATATCCCCTTGCGATGGAATAAAGTAATGCACATTAATGGGTAGGTGTGCCAACGGCTCATAGCCGGTAAATGCGAAATAGTGTTGCCCTCGCTGCCACACGGTTTCTTCTCTTGCGACATTGCAACGAGAAAAAGTTATTGTCAAAAATAACAATAACAATACGGTTTGTAATAATGATTTCATTTTTATATGTTTTTTAGAATGAGACTACAAAGATACGAAAAAAAATCGTATCTTTGCAACATGCTACGACAATCGTTACATATCAAGCAACTTCAAAAGCTTTCTCCTCAACAAATCCAATTGGTAAAATTGTTGCAGATGCCCACCATGGAGCTTGAACAGCGTATCAAACAAGAGCTTGAAGAAAATCCTGCCCTGGAAGAAATTAGCAAAGATTCCGATTCGGAAAATATAGAAAGTTCAAACGATACGGATGATTTCGACATTCGGGATTATTTGGACGAAAACGATGTTGCCGAGTATAAGTTACACACCAACAATTATGCCTCCGAGCATCACAATATACCGATCTCTGATTCGTTAGGTTTTATTGATTATTTGCTTTCACAATTCCGACTTTTGTCCAATACTGAAACCGAGCTCTCTATCGGAGAAGTCATCATCGGAAACATTGATGAAAGTGGTTATTTGCAGCGAGAACTTCCTGCGATTGTTGATGATTTGGCGTTTTCTCAAAGCGTTTTGACGGATTTGAAAACGGTGGAACACGTTTTGAAAAAAATTCAATCCCTTGATCCGCCCGGTGTTGGTGCACGAAACTTACAGGAATGTTTGTTGTTGCAATTGCAACGAATAATCGTAGAGACGCAATGCATTGCGTCTCTACAAATCGCACAACAAATTTTGTCCCGAATGTTTGATGCATTTATCAACAAGCGTTATGACCAAATTTCGCAACGCTTGCACATCTCGGAAGAACAGCTATCATCCGCCATTCACGAAATCACAAAACTAAATCCAAAGCCAGGAAATACGTATGACGATTCGGCAAAAATAGGTAGTCAAATCGTCATTCCCGATTTTACCGTAACACCGGAAAACGATCGTTTTGAAATCACGCTAAACGCACGAAATGCTCCGGAACTGCACATTAGCAAAGATTATGCCGAACTTTTACAAACCTATTCCGAAACCAATCAAAAAACCAAATCACAAAAAGACGCGGTTACATTTGTTCGACAAAAAATAGATTCCGCAAAATCATTTATTGAATCCGTCAAACTCCGTCAGCACACGCTTTTGGGAACTATGGAGGTCATTGTAAATTTGCAAGCAGACTATTTCAAAAGTGGCGACATAACGATGTTAAAACCTATGAAGTTGCAAGATGTTGCTGACATTGTGGGGTTAGATGTTTCAACGATTTCGAGAGTAGTGAACAGTAAATATGTGCAAACGGCGTTTGGAATTTTTTTGTTGAGAGATTTGTTTTCAAATGCGGTTTCCAACGAAGCCGGCGATGATGTTACATCTGCCGAAATTAAAGCACAAATCAAAGAAATTATCGAAAATGAAGACAAGCGAAACCCGCTGAACGATGATGCTCTAACCACAATTTTAGTTGAAAAAGGTTACTCTTTGGTACGGCGAACGGTTGCGAAATACCGTGAGGGACTTGGTTTTGATGTGGCTCGGTTGCGAAAGTCTATTTGATTTAAAAAAACAGTGTCTTTCGTCGAAATTTGGTTTTTTCGAAAACTTGTTGTATCTTTGCAATGTGAAAGAAACTTGTTTAGTTTACCACTAACCCATACGGGCTACGATCATTCCCGGCGTTGGTAGCAAAGGACAATCAGGACGTAGTTAACTGATTACAAAAGCAAGTGGGCTTTTGTAAAACAAGTTTCTTTCATTTTTTTTGCCATAACAACTCCAAGTTTTTCATATTTGCTTTTGCTCTGATTTGAGCGGTTTTCACCTCGTAAAAATCTTTTTGAAAGGCAAAATTAAGTTCGATTGCCGCTACTCTCGGTGTTCCGTTCCATTTTACAAATAAAATAGAATCTCCAGCACCTTTGTAAACACGATTAAATCCGGTAACAACCTCTTTCGCAAAATCAAAAGGTGTGTATCCAATTGCTCGCAATTCCTCAATGTGCCGATTAAAGATGTGCTTGACATAATTGTCGGTAATGTAGATGTCAGCGGATTTTCTGCGGATTGCTTTTGCAATGGATTGCGATAATCTACCAAGTTTTCGGGCATGTGTCTGATCCTCAATTCGAGGACTGTTTGTTGGTGTTTTTGTTTTCATGGTTCTTGCGAATTTTTTATTAATCCGCAAAATTACACGAAAAACGAACACAAATCGTAAAATTTTAGTTAAAAAGTGTTAAAATTTAACAAATTTTAAGGTTTCGCAAAAAAAGACCCTTAAAAAAGCACGGACGTGGACGTGGCTTGTTATTATTACATTTTGACTTGGCAAGGTTACAACAAATTTTCGAAATAGCCAAATTTTTGCCTCCGTCTCTACATTATCTAATGCCTCTACGATTTAATTCCGCCCAATACAATCGTGCGTTTCGGTTATGCTCGGCAAGTGTTGTGGCAAAAACGTGATATCCCGAAAAATCTGCACGAGCACAAAAAAACAAGTAATTTGTTTGTGGAGAGTTCAGCACAGCATCTATAGAAGTTGTCGAAGGAAAATTAACGGGTCCAGGTGGCAAACCTGTGTGTATGTATGTGTTGAATGGTGATTCGTACCTTAAATGCACATGTAAAATTCGTCTCAATGTAAAATCGCCAATGGCAAATTTTACTGTAGGGTCGGCTTGCAACCGCATGCCTCGTCTCAAACGATTCAGGTAAACCGATGCCATCGTTGGCATCTCACTAACTCTGTTTGTTTCTGCTTGGATTATTGAAGCTAAAATACCAACTTCTATTGGTGTTAAGTTTCTAGCTGCCGCTCTTCTTCTTCGGTCTTCATTCCAAAATCTTTCGTGTTCGGTACGCATTCTTTCCACAAATTGTGTGGCATTTACATTCCACCAAATTTCGTAAGTATTCGGAATAAAAATAGCCTTAACATTGTACCGAGTAAGTTGATTTCTTTCCAAAAAATCCGGATCAAGAATCGCCTCCATTAAACTTGCCGAATCCAGTTCTAACTGTTCACTCACTCTTGCTGCAAACTGATCCAACGTTCGGATATTATTAAAAGTTACTCGTGTTGGTGTTTGTTTTCCTGCACGTAAAATCGTTACTAATTCTCTGTTGTTCATACCTTTTCGAAGATGGTAACGACCTGGTCTTACATTCGTTTGGTAGGATTTTTGCCGTTGCCAAATATCAAAGGTTTGTGGATTTCTTAAAAAATCGGCTTTCTCCAAACTGCTTTTAACTTCTTCAAAATTGCTTCCTGTCGGAATATACAAAAAGCCATCTTTTTGTACATTTGGTGCTAAAACCACTTGATATCCTCCTAAAAAGGCTAATCCTCCGGTTAAAAACAGTCCGATTAAGGCAAGTATTGTCCTTTTTTTTCTTTTTGTCATGGTGCAAAGATACGAAAAAAATTACAATGATTTTTAAAAAATTGAATTTTTTTGTTATCAACACCGCATTTATACTTTATATAAAAAAAATATTATTATTATTTTAGTATTGTTAATATCTGAATAACTTTTTTTGAAAAATTTGCTTTTTTGAAAAATGTTTTTTTATACTTTTTTACGAACAAGTTATAAAGTATAAAATATTTTATTTTTAGTGTTTTAAGAAAATTACAAACAGGTTGTTAATAACCCTTTTTGTTAATAAAAAAGATACTAACATAGATATTTTTTATGTTAAAAATTTCTGATAATTTCTGATAACTTTTGTAAAAAATAAGTTATTAACACCTGTAAAAAAACTTATCAACAAACAACTCACTGTTGAAAAAAAATGCTTAATGCTTAATGCTTAATGCTTAATTATGCGTAAATTTGCAGAATAAATACATTATTATGCAAACAATTCCTATTGCCTCCGATCATGCCGGCTTTGAAATGAAACAAAAACTGATTGAGTATTTTGATAAAGAATTTATTTTTGAAGATTTAGGAGCTTATTCCGAAGAATCGGTGGATTATCCTGATTTTGCTCATAAAGAAGCAGTTTTAATCCAAAATAAAACTTACGAAAAAGGTATTTTACTTTGCGGAAGCGGAAATGGAATAGCGATAACTGCCAACAAACACATCGGAATTCGTGCGGCAATATGCTGGAATGTAGAAATAGCCAAATTAGCACGTCAACACAACAATGCAAATATTTTGGTAATTCCCGCCCGTTTTATTGATTTTGAAGAAGCAAAAAAATGTGTAACAACATTTTTCAGCACAGATTTTGAAGGCGGACGACACCAAAATCGTGTTGAAAAAATAGATATTCGACACCCGTAGGGGCACGGTTTGCGTGCCCAACACATGTTCAAACTAAAAAAGGCGGGCAAACTCCGCTCCAACAATACAAAAATGACAACCCTTAATACATATTTAGAATTAGCCCAAAAGGGCATAAACAACCAAAACCATCGCAGCTACGCAGAGGGAATTTCGGAACATTATCAAAGTGTTTTGAGAGATGCGGACAGTCATTTTAAGTTTCCGGAACTATTGAGAAAACGTGCCGCTTTCAGTAAATACAAAGCGATTAACGATTTGGAAAAATATTTGATAGAATTTGAATCTTTATTTACGCGTCGTGGCGGACACATTATTTGGGCAGCTGATCAAGAAGAGGCAAAAAAAGAAATCGTAAGGCTTTTTCACGAAAAAGGTATTAAAAAAGCAGCCAAAACAAACTCTAAAACGGCAAACGAACTTCAATTGAGGGAATGTCTTCAAAATGCAAATATTGATTGCTTAGAAACAGAATTTAACGCCTTTCACAATCAGCAACAAAAAAACAATCCCCAAACAACGTCTTTTCCAATTTTGGACACGGATTTTGCACATATTTCGAAAAATATCCAAAAAACGCTTAACTTCAATGGAGAAAATACAGAACAAACTATAGATTTTGTCAAAAAATATTTAATAAATGAGTGTTCTCAAATCCGTGTAAGTATTACAGGCGTAAATTTTTTAGTTAGTGATATCGGCGGCTTGGTAATTTGCGAAAATCAAGGTAATGTTGCTATAAGCACGTCGTTTCCGGAAATCCATATCGCCGTTTGCGGTATCGAAAAAATGATTCCGAGTTTTGCAGATTTAGAGAAATTTTTAAATCTTTTGGCAACACATACGTCGAACGAGATGCTGTCTTGGAACACACAAATTATCACAGGTCCCTGCCAGGAAAACGAAGTGGACGGACCAAAAGAATTGTATTTGGTGCTTATCAACAACAAGCGCACAGAGGTCATGAAACAAGTGAAACAGCGCGAAATACTTCACTGCATTCATTGCGGAGCTTGTACAAGTGTTTGTCCTGTTTACAAACTCATTGGTGGAGAGCCATACGGTGGTGCTTATATGGGACCTGTGGGCTCGGTTGTAAATCCGTTTATGATGGATTTTTGTCATGCTGCACATCAATCTTATGCGTGTACGCTTTGCAAGCGCTGTACAGAAGTTTGTCCGATGAACATCCCTATTCACGAACTGATCTTGCAAAATCGTAAAGAATCAGTTAAACGGGAATTTTATATAACGCTTGACAAGGCAAAAATGAAACAACTTCGAAAAATGATGATTAAGCGTGCCACGATGGATGCTTGGCTTCCAAACTTGATACTAAAAACGAGCTACAAAAAACTATTTGGCAATCAAAAGATCTTTCCAGATCTTTCAAAACATAGCTTTAGTATTAGATACAGAGAACAAAACAATATCAAATAATACTAAAAGGCGAGTTTAAAAACTCGCCTTTTAGTTAATAACACTACAATTTCTCAAATTTTGCTTGGAAAAATCGCAAATACTTAGGCTCAAAAACCATTTTCAAACCTTTTGCTTTATCTCTTTCCTTGTACAAGTCAATAATCGCATCGGCAACAACATCAAAGTGAGATTGTGTATAAACACGACGAGGAATTGTTACACGTACGGTCTCTAATTTTGGAAAGAATTCTTTACCGGTTTCTTTACAACGACCGGCAGACACGTTTCCACGCTCCATGGTACGAACGCCCGAATGAACATAAATATCATTCGCCAATTTTTGTGCAGGATATTGTTCTTGTGGAATGTGCGAATAAAACGCCCGAGCATCAATAAATACACCATGACCGCCAATCGGTAGAACAATCGGAATTCCGGCATCCATTAATCTCTTACCCAAGTATTCGGCTTGTGCAACGCGGTGGGCCATTACGTGATCTTCACTAGCTTCTAAAATACCACGAGCCATCGCCTCCATATCACGTCCGGTCATACCGCCATACGTTTGCAAACCTTCAAAAACAACGCACATTGAGCGCATATGTTCAGCCATTGCATCATCGTTACAAGCAGCAAAACCACCAATATTCGTGTGAAAATCTTTCTTGCCCGAGCATGTTGCACCGTCAGAATACGAACACATTTCTCTCAAGATTTCTCTCACAGATTTGTTTTCGTAACCTTTTTCGCGAACTTTGATAAAATACGCATTTTCGATAGCACGCGTTGCATCAAGAATTACAGGAATTTTGTGTTTTTGTGACAACTCGTAAACAGCCTTGAGGTTTGCCATAGAAACAGGTTGTCCGCCTGCAAGATTCACTGTAACGCCAATCGTAATGTATGCAATTTGGTCTGCACCAACTCTGTTAATCAGATCTTCGTATTTTTTCAAATCCACATCACCTTTGAAAGGGTTGGTATTGTAAGGATCGTGAGCATCATCAATAATTACATCAACGAAATTTCCACCGGCTAATTCTTGGTGTGCACGTGTTGTTGTGAAATACATATTTCCGGGAACGTACTGTCCGGGCTTTATTAACGCATTAGAAACAAGGTTTTCCGCACCACGCCCTTGATGTGTTGGCACCAAATGCTTGTAGCCAAAGCAGTCGTGCATAACCTTTTCGAGGAAGTAGTAGTTTTTGCTGCCGGCATATGCTTCGTCACCGAGCATCATTCCTGCCCATTGATACTCGCTCATAGCGTTTGTTCCGGAGTCCGTCAGAAGGTCAATGTAAACATCTTCACTACGAAGCAAAAATGTGTTGTGTCCGGCTTCTTTTGCGGCTTTTTCTCTCTCTTCTCTTGTTGTGATTTTTACTGGCTCAACCATTTTGATTTTGTACGGTTCTGCCATTGGGTTGCTGGTTAATGTCATGATTTTTTTATTTTAAGTTTTAATTTTTTGTGTTAGATTTTTCGTTCGACAAAGATACGATTTTTTTTTGAAATGACCAATTTTTTCGTATCTTTGCAAAAACAAATCAAAAACTTTTCAAACATGAAAAGATTTACCCTTACAATTTTAGTAATCACTCTGTCTTTTTGTGTTTTTGCACAACAAAGCAACACTATTGCTATGACTGGGTGCAACACAAATATTCCCGGCTGGGGCAATAGCTTGGGCTCTGTTTCTTTTGCATCGAATCAGACTTGGACGATTGGCAATCAAACTTGGTCTGATGCTGTAACCGCTACGGCTTGTCAAAAAGAAACTTTTAATGGAGGTTGTAGAAAAACCTTAAATTTTAGTGCAGACTGTCGCTCTAATCCTGGTTTTCCGGGAGATTTTTTTTCTTGGTGTGCAATTGTTCGTTTTGCTGTAGATTTTTGCCCTTATCCTTGGCGTGTCCCTACCCGTGAAGATTTTATTACTTTAGATCGGATTTTGGGTGGCACAGGAATTTTCAGAAACACACGTTCTCCCCGATCCATTAGAAATCATTTTATCAACCGTTGGGGCGGTGCTTTTGGAGGTTTTTGCTATTCCGATGATTTGCTACTCAATCGGGGCTCTTGGGGGCTCTATTGGACGTTATCGGAGCAAAGTGCAGACCAAGGGTTTGGCTTATTCTTCGACACAAGAGGCAACATCATCCCACAGAATAGTGCCAACAAAGGTAGTGGACTTGCACTGCGTTGTGTTCAGTAGTAAAATTTTGTCATAAACACAGCTCTCTATTTTTCGTTATTTTCGTATCTTTGCAAAATAGAAAACCTGCGGTCAAAAATCAAAAATTTTATCCATGAAAACTTTAGCAACCTCACTCCCCTACTCTCCTGCGGAACTCAACAAAAAAATCATGTCGCTCATCGACCTTACCACTTTAGAAGGTGCCGACACCAAAGAAAAAGTAATCACACTTTGCAATAAAGCCAAACAACACCAAACTGCTGCAATCTGTGTGTATCCACCGTTTGCAAAGTTAGTTAGCGAACAACTAAAAGGAACGGGAATCCAAACCGCTTGTGTTGCCGGTGCTTTTCCGGCAGGACAATCCCCTATTCACATCAAAACTGCAGAAGTGGCTTATACCGTGGAACAAGGCGCAGACGAAATTGATATGGTTATTTCTCGAGGAACTTTTTTAGAGGGCGATTATGCCACAGTTGGTGCGGAAATAAAGGCAATTCGAGAAGTTTGTGGAAATGCACGCTTGAAAGTTATTTTAGAAACAGGCGAACTCCAAACCCCCGAAAATATTAAGCTTGCAAGCGAAATCGCTATTGCAAACATCAACGATGGAGATTTTATCAAAACATCAACTGGAAAAGTTGCTGTGAATGCCACGCCCGAAGCTGCCTTTATCATGCTTCATGCCATCAAAGCCGAATACGAAAAAACTGGTAAAAAAATCGGCTTTAAGCCCGCCGGAGGCGTCTCAAATCAACAAGAAGCAGAAGTTTATGTCAAATTGGTTTATGAAATTTTAGGCGAAGAATGGCTCACACCGAAATTGTTCAGATTTGGTGCCAGTCGTTTGGTTGATACACTGGTCGGAGCACAAAGCACATCAGCATATTAGACTAAGATTTTAAATAAGATTTTTTAGATTATCAAGATAAAAAAATTGCCGTGAAAGTAAAAATCACGGCAATCTTTTTAATCTTACTAAAATCCAGGTTAAGACTATCTCGTTCTAACAACAAGGAATTTAGATGATTGCCAGAATGAATTTGGATCAGTGATTTCGATCACAAGGTTTCTCGGATCAGTGTCATTTATTCTAAAAGACCCTGTTGGATGCGGCGTAATAAGGTCAATTCTTTGAGAATTTGTTTCCAATCTCGTAAACTCACGAATGTCAATTCTCGTAAAGCTTTGCATAACCGCATCTTCGTAAATAATCTGAGCTCTACCGATACCGATAAAACCACCTCTTCGTGTAGTAACATCGGCAGCTCTGAGAGCTTGAGCTGTTCCCATAGTGAAGAAAGCAGTGTTCAACTCAACAGTTTGCTCGTCGATTTGAGCCTGTCTTTGCTGACTTTCTTGAGTAACTCTTTGGTTTTCGGCAGTAAGGGTTGCAATTTGTTGATTTGCAGCTGCCAGTTGCTCACGCAATTGTTGAATTTGTGCTTCTTGTTCTTCTATACGCTGTCTGTAAGTATCAATCAATGCTTGCAAACGACGATTGTTTGCATTTGCATTATTCAACTGTCTGCGTACACGATCAAGATCTTCCAAACGTTCACGATTTTGATCCATCAAAGCGCTGATATCAGCTAAATCTTGAGTGATTCTTTGCTGCATATCGCGAGGTCTTTCGCGAGCAACATCTTGGATCATTTGCTCTCTGCTTCTGATTTCTGCAAGATTGTTTTCAATGTCTTGCAAAAACTGAAGAAGAGACTCTTGCAGCCTTGCATCCTCCTGCCTTTGTTGCTCCAATACTTGATTTTTTTCTTCCAATTCTGCGATTCTTCTCTGGTTGCAGCTGGTAAACATCATTGCGATAGCAGCAACACAGAAGATTGTGATAAATTTTTTCATGGTGTGTTTATTTTTATTTGTTTAACTTTGTTGAACGCGTACTTTGTGCTTTCAGTTTGCAAATATACGAAAAAAAATTGAAAAAGTTACAAAAATTATTAACATTTTTTGTAAACACAGCATTTTTTTGAAATTTCCAATTTTTTTTCGTACCTTTGTATCGGTGAGAAATGCCCGAATGTGAAACGAGAAATTTTTATACAACTTGATGAATTTATAAAAAAGTTTTATCAAAATATTTTGATAAAACGGAGCTGTATTTTTTTGGCAACAATCGGCGGACTGTTTTTGTTGCTCAACTGGACAGAGGCAAGATTGTTTTTGGGAACAACATCACGTTTATTTTTGCTGATTTTGTTTGTACTCACAACAGTTTCAATGATTTATTGGGCGTTTTTTGTGCCGATTTCAAAAATTTTTGGCTGGACAAAAGCAATGTCTTACAAAAATGCGGAACCCTTAATAAAATCAAGCCTTCCGGAGCTAAAAGACCACTTGCGAAACCTTTTAGAATTGCATGAAAAATCTCAAAACGATAAAGAGGACGAAAATTTAATTCTAAAAGCGGCTATCGAACAAAAAATCTCGGGACTGAAATACTATAGTTTTGTTTCGACGATTGATTTTCGAAAAAATTTGAAATATGCTCGCTTTGCAATTTTGCCGATAGCGATAATTTTTGCGTTGTTGATTTTTCGTCCACAAAGTTTGTCGTTGCCAACGCAGCGCCTTATTCAGTTTCAAACACATTTTGAAAGACCGTCACCGTTTGCCTTTGAAATTGTAAGTGAACCACTATCTGTTATGCAAAATGGCGATTTCGAATTGAGAATCAGGTCTGTGGGAGACGAGATTCCGGGTGAGGTTTGGCTTCAGATAGGGGACAATTCGTTTATAATGAATAGGATAGGGAGGTTAGAGTTTACGCACTTGTTTAGAAATGTGAACCAAAATTTTCGGTTTTCCTTGAGAGTGGGCGACTTTCAGACGATTGAATATACGTTGAATGTTTTACCAAGACCTTCGATTTTTGATTTTCGTGCGTTTTTGACCTTTCCGGAACATACGGGCTTGCCTCCCGAAACAATCGAAAACAATGGGGATTTCAGAGTTCCGGTGGGTACTGATATTCGTTTCCAAATTCGCATGAGAAATGTTGATGAATTGGAATTTTATATTCAAAATCATTTATTTAAACCTGTTTCAAGCGATGAGAATACGGCTGTTTTTGTTGTTCGAGCGATAGAATCGTTTGACTATAAGATAATCCCCAAAAATAGACATGCCACGGAATTTGACACCTTACGATACACAGTAACAACCGTGCGGGATCAGTATCCAACAATAACTGTTCGAGAATTTCGTGATACGGCAATGCCAATGATGACTTTTTTCAGAGGTTTGATTTCGGACGATTTTGGTTTTTCGAGACTTAGAATGGTTATTGTAAGAGATGGTCAAACGCAGGATACTATTGAGCGAGAACTGTTTTTTAATCGGGAGCAAACCCAGCAAGATTTTATGCATCACGTTAATTTTGCAGAATTACTCACAAACCACGGTGACAGAGCAGAATACTGGTTTGAGGTGTGGGATAATGACGGAGTTAGTGGTCCGAAAATGACTCGTTCGAACAGTTTTATTTTTTCTACTAAAACCGAGAGGGAGCTTGCGTCGGAGATTAATCGACAAGGTGACGAAATAACAAGAATGATGCAAGAAAACATTCGTGCGCTGCAACAAAACCAACGCGATCTGACCGAACTGACGAAAAGAATGATTGACCGACCAAACATTACTTGGGAAGAAAGACGACTATTTGAACAAATTATGCAAGATCAAAACCGCTTGCGACAAGAAACAGAAAGTATGCGAAATCAGATGGAGTCTATGTTTCGGAACGAACAAAGATTAACTCCGGAAGAAGAACGTTTGTTGCAAAAACAACGTGAATTGAATGAACTTTTTGAACAACTGTTCGATGAAGATATGCGAAGAACTCTTGCGGAAATTCAAGAGCTGATGCAACAGCAAATGTCACGAGAAGACTTGGAAAGAGCGATAGATCAGATTCAAATGAACAATGCCGAACTGGAGCAAATGTTGAGTCAAAATTTGGAAATTTTCAGACAAATGGAGGTTGATCGCAAGTTTGATTTGGCGCTAGATCAGTTGCAAAATCTTCGAGAACAACAGCAACAACTTCGTGAAGAGATTGCAGAAAATAATGTTTCGCAGGAGCAGGCTGAGTTAAGGCAAAACGAAATCAACGAACAGTTTCAAGAAATTCAACAAACTTTGGACGATGCCATGCGACTGAACGAGCAGTTGCAAAACCCCGATGATATCAGGCGGAACCTAGAGTTGGAAAGCCAAATTTCCGAACACTTACAAAATGTATCACAGGCTTTGTCGGGTGGACAAAACCAAAATGCACAATCTAATCAATCTCAGGCGGAGCGTGCGATGCAACAAATGCAAGAAGAACTACAGCAACAGCTGGACGATAACGAAGCAACAAATCTAGCAGAGGATGCCGCAATGATTCGCCGTTTGTTAAATGCTGTTGTGAGAACGTCGTTTAATCAAGAAGATGTTATGGAAGTGTTAAGGTCCATACGACTTAATGATCCGAGATATCAAAATGTAATTCATCGCCAATCCGAGCTGAATAGAGATATTTCGATGATTTCCGATTCGCTTTATGCTATTGGTACGCGTCAGCCCCAAGTGGCAATTTTAATCAATAGCGAAATCAGACAAATGAATAATTTTTCGCAACAGGCAATGGACGAATTACTAGGAATGAACGATGTAAGGTTTTTGCGAACGGTTCGACAAAACAACCCAGCCATTTCTCGTCAGCAATACACGATGACAAGCCTAAATAACATGGGTTTGCTACTTGCTCAATCATTAGATAATATCGAAAATCAAATGCAGAATCAGCAAGGAGGAAGTTGTCGTAATGCAAGACGAAACCAACAACAAAGCGGTTCTTGTCCACTTGGAAACAGAAGACAAAACACACAGTCGGCTCGTGAAATGCAGGAGCAACTTAACGAACAATTACAACGTATGCGCGAACAAATGCGTGACGGTATGCCACGTCAGCAAGGACAACCTTCAATGAGCGAACAACTGGCTCGTTCGGCGGCAATGCAACAGGAAATTCGAAGATTGATGCAGCAGGCAATGGAAGAGTTGGGCCGTTCGGAAGGTCGCTCTGCAGGAGAGGAACTTCAGCAGTTGCTTGAGGAGATGCAACGAACCGAACAAGATTTGGTCAACAGAATTATAAATGAACAAACCCTTTTTCGCCAAGAACAAATCCTGACTCGTCTTTTGGAACACGAAAGGGCAGAACTAACTCGAGAGCAAGAAGAGCGTCGCAGAGGAACGGAAGCCGAACAACAGCAGTTTGAAATACCTCCGGAACTTTTAGAATACCACAGAATAAGATCTCAGGAGTTGGAATTGTTACAAAGGTTTCATCCAATTCTTCGCCCGTTTTATCAACAAAGAGCACAGGAGTTTTTTAGACAAACCCCATAAATACACAGAAAATATCCTAAACAATAAAATGTTCCACGTGGAACAAAATACAAAAACTAACCATGAAACAGATTCAATTTTTTACAGAGCAAACCAACTTTACGATTAAAAATAAAACCAAAATTCGTGAATGGTTGGCTCAAATTATCCGTACGAGTGGGGGTAAATCTCGCCCTAACATTGTTGGAGAAATCAATATAATTCTTTGCAGCGATGATTATTTGCTAAAACTAAATGAGCAGTATTTGGGGCATGACACGTTCACCGACATCATCACTTTCGATTTTGTCGAAGGCAAAACAATCAGCGGTGACATTTTCATTTCCGTTGATCGCATGAAAGAAAATGCAAAATTGTTCCACGTGGAACAATCGACAGAAATGCACCGCTTGATCGTTCATGGCGTTTTACACTTGTTGGGCTACAAAGACGATACTCCTCAAAATAAAAAACGTATGACAAAGCGGGAGGAAATAGCATTAGTATGGTGGTTGACGCATAGTCACTCCCGTGTAGGCGGGAATCCCCAAAAACAAGGGAGCAAATAATGGCAAGGGGACTCCCGTCTGCACGGGAGTGACGACAAAAATAATACAAACACACAACACAAATAAAAATGGAAACAGTAAAAACAAAGTATTTAGAAAATCTCCGTACAGAAGCGGAGCATGTTGCTTCGGGAACAAAAATTATGACTGATGCCCCAGTGGACAATCATGGCAAAGGCGAGTACTTTTCGCCTACGGATTTGTTGGCGGCATCATACAGCAGTTGCGCACTAACGATTATGGGATTAGCAGCGAAAAACCATGGTTTTAATATCGATGGAGCAGAAGCAAAAACCAAAAAAATCATGGGCACAGATCCACGCCGAATAGTAGAGCTACAAGTGGACTACACGTTTCCACACAACAACTACAGCGACAAGGAACGAACAATTATAGAACTTGCCGTAAAGCAATGCCCTGTGGCGAACAGCCTTGACCCGGCACTGAAGATTACAAAAACCATAACTTACAAAAATTAATAAAACATTAACCCAAAAACAAAAAAATTATGGAAACAATTTGTCATTGCTTTCAAGTGGATCGTGAGACGATCGTGAAAGCCATTAAAGAAAAAAACCTAACAACCGTTGAACAAGTTGGCGAGGAAACTGATGCCGGAACGGGCTGTGGCGGATGCCAACCTGAAATTCAGAAAATTTTAGACGAAATTAACAGTTAGAAAAGAATTTATTGTAGGGGGAAGTATGCTTCCCCCTACAGTATTATTCCAACATAATTTTGAGGTGTAATACTTTGTAATTCTTTTTTTACTTCATCGGAAACATCAAGTGTTTCGATAAATTTTGTAATTGAAACAGCATCGATTTTTTCGTTAGTGCGAGTAAGATTTTTAAGAGCCTCGTATGGGGCAGGGTAGTTCTCTCTGCGTAAAATAGTTTGAATAGCTTCCGCAACAACAGCCCAATTTTGATTTAAATCGTGCTTCAAAACATCTTCATTCAATTGTAATTTTGCAAAACCCTTTCGCAAAGAGTTTAATGCGATAAAGGTGTGAGCAACCGGGACGCCGATGTTTCTCAACACAGTGGAGTCGCTCAAATCCCTCTGCAGTCGTGAGACAGGGAGTTTTGACGAAAAATGTTCAAACAAAGCATTTGCAACTCCGATATTACCTTCAGCATTTTCAAAATCAATTGGATTTACTTTGTGAGGCATCGCCGAAGAGCCAATTTCGCCCTCTTTGATACGTTGCTTGAAATAATCCATGGAAATGTAAGCCCATATATCTCGACTAAAATCCAATAAAATAGTGTTGATACGCTTTAGATTATCAAACATCGCAGCAAGATTATCGTAATGCTCAATCTGAGTTGTAGTCTGTGAACGATCGAGTTCTAAAACGTTATTCACGAAATTATCAGCAAACTCACTCCAATTGACATTTGGATAGGCAATGTGATGAGCATTAAAGTTCCCTGTTGCACCGCCGAATTTTGCAGAATAAGGGATTGTGTTAAACAACGAAATTTGACTTTCCAGGCGTTCAACAAACACTTGAATTTCTTTTCCCAAAACTGTTGGTGACGCAGGCTGACCGTGCGTACGGGCCAACATGGGAATTGCTTTCCAATGCTCAACTCCGGTTTTTAAGTCCAAAATGAAAGAATTGAGAGTAGGGAATACCACTGTTTGCAAAGCATCACGAAACATCATCGGAGTTGCGGTGTTATTAACATCTTGTGAGGTTAAACCGAAATGTACAAATTCCTTAAACTCAGACAAATTAAGTGCGTCGAAAGCATTTTTGATAAAATATTCAATAGCTTTTACATCGTGATTGGTTGTTTTTTCGAGATCTTTTATGGTTTGTGCATCTTGCGAGGAAAAATTTTCGTAAAGTTTACGCAAAAGGGATTTCGCATTTTCCGGAAAAGTTGATAATTGCGGAAGAGGAAGTTCGGTTAAAGCAATAAAATACTCTACTTCCACCAAAACACGATAGCGAAAAAATGCGTGTTCAGAGAAAAACGATGCCAAAGGCTCGATCTGAGAGCGATAGCGCCCATCAACAGGTGAAACAGCAGATAGGGTAGTAAGCATACTGCAAAGATACAAAAAATTTTGCTTTTTTGCAAATTTACATCATTTAAATGGCATTTTTACAACTTTTGCCTTCAATAATTTTTCTCTAACCTTGACAAAAACTTCGGTATCAATTTTTGAAAAAGCAGGCTGAACATAACCTGTTCCAATAGCCTTATTCAGAGAAGGAGACTGGGTTCCGGAACAAACATGACCAATGACGTTTTCATCGGCATCACATAATTCATAACCTTGACGCGGAATACCCTTATCTAACATTTCGAAACCGACCAATGTTTTGCGTTTCGCACCTTCAACTTTGAGTTGTTCCATTCTTTCACGATCAACAAAAGGCTTGTTATCAACGAACTTTGTAATCCAATTCAAACCTGCTTCAATCGGCGAAATGGTGTCATCAATTTCATGACCGTACAAACAAAAGCCCATTTCTAAACGCAGTGTATTACGCGCTCCTAAACCTGCCGGCTTAATACCAAACTCAGCACCCGCCTCGAAAACAGCTTTCCAAATCGTTTGTGCATCTTTCACATCGCAATAAATTTCGCAACCACCGGAGCCTGTGTAACCTGTAATTGAAAAAATAATATTAGAAACTCCAGCAAAATCAAGCACTTTGAACGTATAATGCTTCATATCAATGACGTTCTCGGTCGTTAATTTTTGCATGGCTTTCAAAGCCAACGGTCCTTGAACGGCAAGTTGTGCGTATTCATCAGAAGCGTTGTAAAAATCTTTACCGATTTCCATACCCATTTCTTCGGCAAAAAGGCTCATCCAAGCAAAATCTTTGTCAACATTTGCGGCATTCGGAACCATAAAGTATTCATCAGCTTTAAAGCGATAAACAAGCATGTCATCAACAATTCCACCTTTTCCGTTGGGCAGGCAGGTATATTGAACTTGTCCGTCAACCAAAGCAGAAACATCATTGGTTGTAACACGCTGCATAAACTCAAGAGCTTTTGGTCCTTTTGCCCAAAATTCGCCCATGTGTGACACGTCAAACACGCCGATAGCATTGCGTACAGCCAAGTGTTCATCAACCAATCCGCTGTATTGCATCGGCATGTTATAGCCGGCAAATTCAACCATTTTTGCGCCTAAATTGATGTGGTTTTGTGTGAAAGGGGTGCTTTTCATTTGATATTTTTTTGCAAAGGTACAAATTTTTTCGTGTTTTTGCAAAAAATTATGGCACATGCAAAAAACTATTTTCCCCTCAAACTCATCGGAAAACGGCTATTATTTCGATAAATAAATGACTAACACGGCTATATCTGCAGGGCTAACCCCTGAAATCCGCGAGGCTTGGCCAATGGTTCGCGGACGGATTTTTGATAATTTTTCTCGTGCTTCGGAAGACAAGGACTGCAATTTGTGGTAATCGAAATCTTCTCTCAAAACTGTATTTTCGTGCTTGGATAATTTTTCGGCAATCTCTTTTTCTTTTTGAATGTAACTACTGTATTTGATTGAAATCTCAGCCTGCTCTTGCGTTTCAGCGATTAAGTCAGCGGGCGTTTCGACTCCGCTCAACGTCCGCTCACAGAGCGAAGTCGAAGTGAAATCGAAAGTTAAGACAGTTTGCAAACATTGCAAGTTTATTTGAGGACGAGAAAGTAGTTGTGTTAAACTTGTTTTTTGTGAAATACCGCTTGTTTCGCAGGATTCTAAAATGGGATTGACAGTTTCCGGCGAAATTTTGGTTTCATTCAAATATTCAATAAAACGTTCGGTTAATGCTTGTTTTTTCTCCAAATTTCTTATACGCTCGGAACTTGCCAAACTGAGCCCATAACTGAGCGGCGTTAATCTTTGGTCGGCATTATCCTGACGTAATAGAATTCGATATTCGGCACGAGATGTGAACATGCGATACGGTTCATCGACTCCTTTTGTAACCAAATCATCAATTAAAACGCCAATGTATGCTTCGTTGCGTTTCAAAATGAGAGGCTCTTTTTCGCGAATTTGCAAAACAGCGTTGATACCTGCCATCAAACCTTGTGCAGCAGCTTCTTCGTAACCGGTTGTTCCGTTGATTTGTCCGGCATGAAACAATCCGGATACCAATTTTGTTTCTAACGTAGGCTTTAACTGGGTTGGCGGAAAATAATCGTATTCAATAGCATAGCCCGGACGAAAAATTTTGGCATGCTCAAAACCTTGAACTTTTTGTAAAGCAGAGATTTGTACATCTTCCGGAAGCGAGGACGAAAACCCGTTGATATAAAACTCATTGGTAGTCCAGCCTTGAGGCTCAACAAATAACTGATGTTGAGTTTTATCTGCAAAACGATTGATTTTATCTTCAATAGATGGACAATACCTTGGACCTACACCTTGAATTCGTCCTTGAAACATCGGGGATTTTTCAAACCCTGTTCTTAAAATATCATGAACAATTTCGCTGGTGTAGGCTAAATAACATGAACGTTGATTCGAAAGTTTAGGTGTTTTTAAAAATGAAAACTTTTCTGGATTTTCATCGCCGGGCTGCTCGATGAGTTTTGAAAAATTAATCGTCCGCCCATCTACACGAGCGGGTGTTCCTGTTTTTAACCGTGATGTTTCGAAACCGAGGATCTGCAAACGTTCTGTAAGACCAAAACTTGCGTTTTCACCCATTCGTCCGCCATTGAAATTCTTATCACCTACATGGATGATGCCGTTCAAAAATGTGCCGTTGGTTAAAATTACGGCTTTTGCAAAAAAACGTTGTCCGAGAGATGTTACAACTCCTTGAATTTTATGGCTTTCTACGATTAAGTCAACTACTTCGTCTTGTCTTAAGTCCAAATTCGGCGTATTTTCTAATAATTCTCGCCATTTTTGTGTAAACAGCTCCATATCGCTTTGTGCACGAGGGCTCCACATCGCAGGACCTTTGGAACGATTCAACATTCGAAATTGAATCATGGTATGATCAGTTACAATTCCTGAAAGCCCACCCATAGCATCAATTTCGCGAACAATTTGCCCTTTTGCTACGCCGCCCATTGCCGGATTGCACGACATTTGTGCAAGCCTGTCAATGTTCATGCTAATCAAAAGAGTTTTTGCCCCTAACGCAGAAGCAGCGTGAGATGCCTCACACCCGGCGTGACCTCCGCCAACAACGATTATATCGTATTTTTCTTGCATTTCAAATTATCTTCTTTCTCGTGTCCGATCACGATAAATAACCCTTCCATCATTGTAAAACCTTGTGCGAGATCTTGTTATTCTGCACTGATGGCGAAGTCTCCAACTGCGACAAACACCCCTTATTACAGCAACTTTTTCCCCGTCTTGGTAATAGGTGAGCCTTGTCACCCACTTGTATCTCCTTGTAATTAGATGTTGCTGTACCCATGAGTATGAAGAGTAAACCCTTTCTGTTTCATAACATTCGAACCATCGTTCCTCAACAGGGATAGAATCAGGGCAATTTATAAATCGAAAATACTGATCCGTACCTCCTCCTCCTCGGACTAAAGTAGGGAAGCGTATGCCTAATATTTTCCTATGTCCTCCTATTATGAGGCTACCATGAAGACCTCCGTCAGCAATACGTATTTCACAATCACGACAACGTATCAAAGAATCAATTTCTGCAATACGCTCTCTTATTTCTGTGATTCTTTGCTTGTTTTGAGCAGTTGTATTCAAAGATAGAAAAAGAAAAAAGACTATGGCTACACAACATCTCATTTTTTGGATAGGAAAAGTAGGGAACTATCCCCATAAGACAAAAACCGAAAATCATGCAAAAGAGCGTAATCATAAATTTTTCGCCAGTCCTCGCCAACAATTGCGGAAATCAGCAAAAGCAACGTGCTTTTGGGTTGGTGGAAGTTTGTGATAATGCCGGTTGCTATGTGGAATTTGTAATCCGGATTAATCATTAGCGACGTTGAAAATGTTATTGGTGCGAGGTGCGGGGTGCGAGGTGCAGAGTGGGCTTGGTAGAAACCTCCTACCTTGTACCTCGTACCCTGTACCTCTTCATAAGGAGTCCACTGTTCGACATGATTGGTGCCTTCCTCAAGCCAGTAAAGCGATTCTAAACTTCGCAAAGAGGTTGTTCCAACAGCAATAATCGGACGATTTTCGGATTTAGCTTTCAGGATTTTTTGCAAGCATTCTTGCGAAACTATGACTTTTTCGTCGTGCATGACATGATCGCCGATAACATCACTTGTAACGGGCTTAAATGTGCCGGCACCCACGTGCAGCGTGAGTGTTGCGATTTCAATATTTCTTTTTTTGAGCGATTTCATAACCTCTTCCGTAAAATGCAAACTTGCGGTTGGTGCCGCAACCGAGCCTTTTTCTTTAGCAAAAATAGTTTGATAGCGGTCTTCGTCGCTTTCTTCGGCTTCGCGGTGAATATAAGGCGGAAGGGGGATTTTTCCAACGGCATCGAGGATTTCGGCGAATGTAGAATCATTGTTCCATTCAAAGATGATTTCCCAGGCGTCGTCGAGTTGTCTTTCTCTCTTAATGGTAAGCAGTTGGTTTTCGGCTAAAGGCGAAGGGTGAAGGGCGAAGGGTAAATCCTCGGCTATGGGCGAGGCAATCTTTTGCCCTTTGCCTTTTACCTTTTGCCCGAAAGAAATTTCTAAATTTCCATTCTTCCAGCGGCGGTTTCCACCAACAAAGCATTTCCAAACACACCGATTTTTTTGCTGAAACATCAATTGTGCATCAACAGGCTCGATGGGTTCCAAACAAAAAATTTCGATGCGTGCACCCGCTGGTGTTTGCGTTACAATTCGTGCATGAATCACCTTTGTATCGTTGAAAACCAATAATGCATTTTCGGGAACTTCATCTGCGATATGCTTAAAAACGGTTTCTGAAATTTGTCCGTTTCTATACACAAGTAGCTTTGATGCATCTCGCTCAGGTAAAGGGTAGAGAGCGATTTTTTCTTCGGGAAGATTGTAATCAAAATCTTCGATGCGGATATTTTTGGTTGAGGTCATTAGTCTTCGGACGCTTCTGTTTCTCCTACAATTTGATTAAGCTGAAACTCCAAAAGTCGTCGGAACTCTTCTTGTATGTTGATTGTGCGTTCCATGTTTATGGATGTTGCCGGAGTTGCTAAATCCGAGAATCTTGCAGGTCTGAGCCTGTATCTAAATCGGACACCTCCATCAGGCTGTGGGGTTCCGGACACATCAACCCCCCTATTCAGACTGCTCATTAGTGCGGTAACCCAGGATACTGGGGCTAACCTCAAGGGTGACTGCAAAACGGTAATGTGATAATTAAAACTCATATCCAAACCTTGAGTTCCGCCAACGGCTAACGAATATCTATTCATGGTTAATTTGAACGGGAAAATTTCAATAACTCCGTTGTTTATCGTTGCATTTACCGACATAGAATCAATTGTATTTTGATCTCGACGCCTAAATCCTAACACTCTGGCAATTCTCGAAAAGCTTTCGTCATCCAACAAAACCAAATCTTGTCCACGCATATTTGCGGAGGCCACAGTTCGATTCATATCCACACTCATGGTGGAATCCAAATGCGAACTCAACGTCAAGTTCATATCTACAAGCCCTTCGAGAGATCTTGTGAGGGGCAAGGTGTCTCTAACTGCAGGGTATAAATCAAGAAGCGACTGTATTTCAGAGTTTTCAACACTCATGTCCATCCAAACGGTAGCGTCGTTGAGACTGTGAGCTCTGTAAGCCAAGGCAATGTTCATTCCTCCGGCTTTGTTGGTTAGTCGAAATTCGTTTAATCGCAGAAACTCGTCTCTAATTTCTGCTTCGCCGTGTAAGTTCGTCATTATGCCGTGTCCAAACAATAACGTGTCAATGTCTGCATTCAGCGTTATATTCAGCAATCTCGGAATCATGAACAACGATGCTTCCGACGGGGCTTCAAAATCAACATTAAACTCTGATTGGTCTTCCTTGGCCTCAGCTCTTAAAACACTGTCGGAAACAATCACAAAAAGGAACTCTTCCTCAGGCTCTTCCTGTGTTTGAGCGGAGCTTCCTCGCTCACCACCGCCTCGCCTTCCGCCTTCTCCGCTTGCTGCTCTTTCGACACGACGAGCCTCTCGTTCTCTGTCCATGAGTTCAAAACGATTTAATTCCGGCTCAGCATCTCTGCGTCTACCGCCACCTTCGCCATTACCTCGTCCTCGTCGCTGAGTAGTATCTCTCAAAGCCGGATCATTTCTCATGGCGAGAGTTAGCTGATTGGCATCTATCTTATTTGAGGTTAAATCCACATGTCCTCGTAGAGCTCCACGACCAGCTAACGCACGGCGGAAGTTTTCCAAACCTCCGGAAATTACCATGTCAGAATTACCCATAACAACTTGTGCATTATTTAGAGAAAGCAGGCGGGGATTGAGATTGACCTCTGTTTGTAAAACTGAAATTGGAATTGGAAAATCCGGAATCCGCAAACGGAATGTATCAAAAACTAAAGAGCCCTCGTAAAAAAACTCGCTCATAAACAGTTGTGCAACATCAATGGTTGTATCACTTAAAAAAGTCAAGTATTCCAACAGTTTTTCAATAAGCTGATCCGACGACATTTCCACCAAGCGATCAATGCGTTGTTGTCGGCGTTGTTCATAGGTAAGGGTTGTATCGCGACCTCTCCGGCGTTCTTCCGAAATGCCGTTGGCAACAAGGGTGGTATCCCTCTCTCTTCCCCCTGTTCTCACCATCGGATTTTGTGGCATCAACGCCAAATTTAGTTCTGAAGAGCCTAATCGGACGGTAGCCGCTCCGGTTTGTCGGAAAAATAGCGAATCAATATTCGCCCTTACGCTTCCTACGGGTGACGTTGGTTTGTCGGGATTCGGTGCAATTCTGACATTTGCGGATGTTCGACCGGCGGTCAATCGAATCTGTTCTTCCGGCATACGAAGGTGTATACCTCGAAAACTGATGCGTGCAGACTGTATGTTTACGGTGTCATCATCGGTTGGCATTTCCATGCGATAACCGAGCGATAACCGAGCGATATTTGCTGCGTACAAATTTCTGTAAAGAAAATCCAAACTATCCACACGCACACTGGCTCTGAAGAAAGCATGACCTTGTGAGAGTTCCGTATCATCGATTTGCGATCCAAGACGAAGTCGTACAAAATCTGCAAAAAGATTGATAGAGTCTTGCCTGTTTCTAATCAAGAGGTCGTCAATTTCAACAACACCGTCAACTCTAATTCGGTCAAGTTTTTCTCGCGAAAAATTCAAAACATCTTGCAAAACAAAGCCGGCGTTAAGGTTGGTATGAATGGTGCCTTGCGTACGAAAAGCACCACCTCTGCCCATAAGTAATGTGTACAAACGGCGTAAATTCAAATTTGTAACCAAATGGGTTTCGATATGCGGACTGTCCGTAAAACCATTCACAGTCGCTGTAGCGGAGGCTGTGCCTAAGTGGCCGCTATAAAAAAACTCTCGAACGTTCAAGGTCGAATTTCGCAAATCGTTGAGACGAAGCCTCACATCTGAAACCAAATTCAGTGTATCAATTTGAGACCCATAAACAACCATATCCATGTTTTTCAAACCAAACGTTACATCAATATCAGGCATCGTTCCATTGGCAAATTTACCTAAAATGGTTCCGTTGCAAAAAATTTGTCCGTTGTTGATTTGAGCATGTTGCGAAATCATATCTGCGATTGCCATCGGAAGTAGCTCATAAATTTGTGAAAACCGTGTAGTGTCTAAGTTAAACGTTATGTTTGAAAAGAATCCGGTATCCAACCTCTGCACATCTCCTGCAAGCTGAAACGGAATATCATTGATATAAAACGCCCCTTTTTCGATAGAAATTTTTTGATTTTCAGAAAAATACTCGGCAAACAGCGTTATGCTTATCGCTGAATTATCTAATAAATCTTCATCATTATAGTTGAAATGAACTTGCTCGATAACTGTTTGCATGCGAATTTTTCCGTTGCTAAAATTGGAGGCAACACTTTCCAAGCCTACCGTCATCTGAGGAAAAAACACGCTCATGTTTTCGGCGTTGTAAAGAAGAGAATTAAGCACAATTTCAGAAATAGCATTCACTTGAGAGTTAAACAAATCGCCCGTCAAAGTTACTTGAAAACTACCTAACTGCACGTTGGTAGTATTGTCGGAATAATCAATGTTTTTCAGGTGCATAGACAACTCTGAAAGCAAGCTTTGTTCAATAAACGACCCTTCCAACTGCAAGTTTGCGTTTTGTATGGAAACGAACTGTCCTGCCTGTTTGTTGCTATAATTTAGATGTCCAGAATTAAAGATAATTTGTTGTATATCAACCTTGTTGAACAACGAATCCAAAGCCACTGTTGCGGTTTCTTGCTGTTCTGTTGTTGGAAAAATGTCCCAGTTCATAGTTCCGTTTTCGCAAAAATGCACGTTAGTTACACCTCCGCGAAATTCGAGTTGGGTTATAATCAGATTGTTTCGAAACACCAGTTCGTTAAAGTTCAACTTGGCTCTTGCCGAAGGAATAAACGTCAATGTGTCTTCCGGATTTTCTTGATTGAGAATGAAGATATTTTCGATATTAATTCTCACAAAGGGATAAACGGAAAAATAGGCCAAATCAATTTTTTCAATTCTCACATCGGCATTCAAAAACTCATTGGCAAATCGGTTTACCAATGGTGTTAGCTGATTTGGTGAAAACAAAATAAAGCAAACAATCGAAAAACCAATCGTTAAAAGCCCGACAATTGAGCCGAGCGAAATCAAAGAAATTTTTAACCACTTTTTCATTTTTGTGCGAAAATAACCTACAAAGATACGAAAATTTTCGTATCTTTGCAAAAGTCATGTCAAAATTCAACATAACCATAGAATGTTACACATCAAAAGAAGCTTCGGTTTGGGACGATTTTGTAGAAAAATCCAAAAACGGCACATTTTTATTCAAGCGGGCGTATATGGATTATCACGCAGATCGCTTTGATGATTTTTCGTTGATGATTTTTGAAAACAAAAAATTAGTTGCGATTTTGCCGGCAAATCGGAGTGAAAATACGTTGTATTCGCATCAAGGGTTGACTTATGGCTCTTTGCTTGTTTCTACTGATGTTTCGCAAAGTATGATGTTGGCGATTTTTGATGAAATGAAAGCGTTTTTGAAACCGTTTGGTTTTGAAAAAATTTACTACAAAGCGATTCCGGCGATTTATCACAAATTACCGTGTGAAGAGGATTTGTATGCATTGTTTCGAAACAACGCAAAATTGGTTGTTCGAAACAGCTCTACCACATTTGACATAAAAAAGTCCAAACCGTCCCCAAAACTACGACTGGCAAGGGTTTTAAGTTATGCCGAAAAACACAACCTGCGTTATGAAATTCACTCAAATGTTGATGCGTTTTGGTGGATTGTTGAAGAAAATTTGATGCGAAAACACGGTGTTTCACCCGTTCACTCTCAAGCGGAAATAAATTTGTTGAAATCTTCGTTTCCTCAAAACATACAGGCGATAGCCGTATATTCCGAGAATAAAATCGTTGCAGGTAGTGTTGTTTATTTTGCGAACGATGTGGCACATTTGCAATATGCTGCGGTATCTCTGGAAGGCGAAAAAATGTATGCGGGAGAGTTTTTGTACGAGCTTTTTATTTCCAAATTATTTTCGGATTACCGTTATTTTGACTTTGGAATTTCAACCGAAAAAAGCGGACAAACTTTGAACGAAGGTTTGATCGCTTACAAAGAAAAATTTGGCGGAAACACCGTTGTTTATGATCATTACGAGGTATTATTGTAGGGGCGAGGCATGCCTCGCCCCTACGGCTATTTTACCAAAATATCTTCCGGCGAAAGTGTGACAAAAAAATGTCCGAAATTCGATAATTTCACGGAAAGTTTGTATTTGTTTTTATGCTCAACAACTTCTCCGGAAAAGCCTTTAAATCTACCTGCTTGAATAGTTATGGAAGCTCCTACTGGAACGATCTTTCTTGAAAACTCAATACTGTGGTCTTCGGCTCGTTCTACAAAATTTTTGAAACGCTGCATTTCCGTTTCGGAAATACAAACCGGAACACCGTTATGTTTCAGAAATTGCGAAACACCGGGAACTTCGAGCACTCGGAGCTGTTCGTTGTTGGCTATATTCACAAAAACATAGCCCGACACTACAACCATATCAACCCATTTTTTGCGATCGCTCCATTGGCGAAGCTGTTTTTGTATAGGTAAATAAACGGCTATCCCTCTGTTTTCAAGTCTTTCCGCAACTTTTTTTTCGGTTCGGGACAAAACGTGTACAACGTGCCATTTTGAATTCATGTGGCAAAGATACGGAAAAATTGAGAATTGAGAATTGAGAATTGAAAATTATTTCGTACCTTTGCACTAAAAAACAAAAAACATGAACCTACCCTTTGCAGAATCTTTCAAAATTAAAATGGTGGAGCCTATCCGTCGCAGTACACGTGAAGAACGCGAAAAATGGATGAAAGACGCCAACTACAACTTGTTTAAACTCAACTCCGACTATGTGTTTATCGACTTATTGACGGACTCCGGAACGGGAGCAATGAGCGACAAACAGTGGTCTGAAATGATGCTTGGCGACGAAAGTTATGCCGGAGCTCGCTCGTATCATAACATGAAAAATGCTATCAAAACCATTTTGGGTTTCGATTATTTTTTACCGACACATCAAGGTCGTGCCGCCGAAAATGTCTTGTTTTCGGTGCTTGTAAAGGAAGGCGATATTATTCCCGGAAACGCACACTTTGATACGACAAAAGGTCATATCGAGTTTCGCAAAGCCATAGCTTTAGACATAACCGTTGATGAAGCCAAAGACACGCAAAGCGAAGCTCCGTTCAAAGGCAATCATGATTTGAAAAAATTAGAAAGCGCAATGGCTGAGCACTCGGATAAAGTACCATTTATTTTAGTAACAGTAACCAACAATACCGCAGGCGGACAGCCCGTTTCGATGGAATGCATCAAAGGCGTTCGAGCCATTGCCGACAAGTACAAAAAACCGGTTATTTTCGATTCGGCAAGATTTGCGGAAAACGCCTATTTCATCAAAACTCGTGAAAAAGGCTACGAAAACAAATCCGTAAAAGACATCGTCAAAGAAATGTTTTCTTACGCCGATGCAATGACGATGAGTTCGAAAAAAGACGCCATTGTGAATATGGGCGGATTTGTTGCGACAAAACACCAAGACATATTTGAAAAAGCATCGGTTTTCAACATTATGTTTGAAGGTTATATCACGTACGGCGGAATGTCGGGGCGAGATATGAATGCTTTGGCTATCGGTTTGGACGAAGGAACTGAATTTGATTTTTTGGAAACACGCATCAAACAAGTCGAATATCTAGGTAAAAAGTTGGACGAATATGGTATTCCGTATCAACGCCCTGCCGGTGGACACGCGATTTTCGTAGATGCAAAAAAAGTATTGGAAAACATTCCTCGCGAAGAGTTTCCTGCACAAACATTGGGTGTGGAATTATATTTGGAGGCTGGCGTGAGAGGAGTTGAAATCGGTGCTATTTTGGCGGATAGAGACCCTGTTACACGAGAAAATCGTTTTCCGGATTTAGAACTGTTGCGTTTGGCAATTCCTCGCAGAACGTACACGAATAACCATATGGATGTAGTCGCCGCAGCGTTGAAAAATGTTTACGATCGTCGGGATACCATCACAAAAGGCTTTAAAATCGTCAAAGAACAGCCCATTATGCGCCACTTTACGGTGGATTTGGAACGAATAAAATAAAAACTTGCATATATCACATTTTTTTCGTAATTTTGCAGCCTCTAATGTCGTTTTATCAGGATAAACAAACACAGTCATGTCGTTTTATCAGGACAAACAAACACGCTGAGCAATGATCAACAGGATATTGAATTTAAATAATCCGCACAATGACAGTACTTTTGTCTGGGGAGCACGTCAGGTTGGGAAAACAACGCTGATAAAAGAAACCTATCCGAGTGTTGTATATTATGATTTGCTTCAAGCCAAAGATTTTGAACGTTTGCATCGCAACCCATCCTTACTTGGCGAAGACTTGGCTATTTTGAACGATGACGATACGGTTGTTATAGACGAAATACAAAAAATACCACAACTTTTGGACGAGGTTCATTCGTTGATTTTTAGTAAAAACATTCGTTTTATTTTGAGTGGCTCAAGCCCAAGAAAACTCAAGCGTCAAGGTGCTAATTTGCTGGGCGGGCGAGCGCTGAAAGAAATTTTATATCCTTTAGTCAGTGCTGAAATTCCCGACTTTGATATCCACAAAGCCATTCGCTATGGAACAATCCCTCGCCACTATTTAGTTGATGATCCGTGGAAGCGACTTGGTGCCTACATCGGTGTTTATCTCAATGAAGAAATCCGAGAGGAGGCTTTGGCGAGAAACCTGAGGGCGTTTTCTCGATTTATGGAAATGGCAGCTTTTTCAAATGGTGAAATACTTGTGTATAAAAATATCGCTCAAGATTGCGGAATAGATTTTCGTACTGTACGAAACTATTTTGATATATTAGTGGATTCGCTTGTAGGCTACTTGGTTCCAAGTTTTACGCTTACACAAAAACGCAGAAGCATACAAACTCCAAAATTTTATTATTTTGACGTTGGGATTGCCAATTATCTAAGAAATCGGCGTAATATCCAGATAGGCTCGGTAGACTTTGGACACGCTTTTGAGCATTTTATCATTCAAGAACTCATTGCCTTTTTGGGTTATAACGAAAAAGAGGAAAAATTGTCTTATTGGCGAACAAGTTCAGGCTATGAAGTAGATGCTATTATTGGCAACGGACGGGTTGCTATCGAAGTAAAATCTACGGAAGAAATCCAGTCGCGGCACACCAAAGGACTAAAAGCCTTTCAGGAAGAATTTCCCGATTGTCGTTTGATTGCCGTTTCGTTTGACACAAGACCAAGACTTGTTAATGGTGTAGAAGTTTATCCGGCGATGGACTTTTTGAAAAAACTATGGAATCACGAAATAATATGAAACAAAACATAAAAAACAGATGCAATCCGAAAAATTAGACGTTCACCTTATCCAGTTTTCACCCGAATGGGGAAAAACAGACCTTTCGTTGGAACGAATGGAAAAACAGATTATAGATGCATTGGGTTCGACACTTCGACAGGCTCAGTGTCCAGCCACAGAGTCGGGCGTTGAGCGTGTCGAAACGCCCAGATTAGTCGTACTCCCCGAAATGTTTTCAACCGGATTTAAATTTTTGAAAGAGGTTGCAGAGCCCATGACCGGAAAAACCGTACAATGGATGCAAAAAACCGCACAATCGCTGAATACTGCCATCTACGGAAGTGTGCTGATTTTAGATAACGACAAGTTGTACAATCGAGGTTTTTTTGTTTTTCCAAACGGAGAGTACAAATGCTACGACAAGCGCCATTGCTTTATAATGAGTGACGAGCCAAAACACATCACTCCGGGAAAAGAAATTGTAACGGTAGACTATGCAGGATGGCGATTCAGACTGAATATTTGTCACGATTTACGTTTTCCGGTGTGGAGCAAAAATATCTACAAAGACAGACAGTATGACTACGATGTTTTGATGAATACAGCCTCATGGGCGGAAGGTCGTGCGAACGTTTGGCGAATATTGCTGCATGCAAGAGCAATCGAAAATTTAGCCTATTGCATCGGCGTGAATCGTGTTGGAAAAGACGGGGATGGCTACGGATATCGAGGAGATTCAATGGTTGTTGACCCGAAAGGAGTTGCAGTTGCAATGGCAAATCCAAACGAAGAGCAGGCTGTTTTTATTCAGTTGTCAAAGTCTGCTCTAAACGAATTTCGAGAAAAATTTAATATAGGACCCATTTGGGACTCGTATGAAATTAAGGTATAGCATAGGATTTTTTGCAATTTTCTTGCTGTTTTTGAGTAGCTGTTCGATTACCCGTCGTGTGCCCGAAGGTGAATATTTGCTCAGACGAACAGATGTGAGATTTTATGATTCCGACCCTAACTTTATGGCTCGAAATTTCCGAAGTGAACCTAATTGGCAAAGACGTTTTCCAAACGAATTAAGTAATGATCCTCCTCCTTCCGGTGATTTTGCCCTCCTGCAAAGACAAGAACCAAACAGTCGATTTGCTATGATGCGGTTTAGGTTGAGAACCTACAACTCCGCCAATCCGGAAAGAGACAGTAGATGGACAAGATTTTTGCAGAGAGTAGGGGAGCCCCCGGTTGTTTTTGACAGCTTGATTGCCGATCGGTCTGTTCGACAAATGCAGCAACATCTCATCAACAACGGACATTTCAATTCGGAAATTTACTATATTAACCAAACACTAAGACGACGATCACAACAAATGAGATTGGTTTTTCGCATTGATCCGGGACAAGGTTATCACTATCGAAATGTGTCAATAGAAGTGAGAGATGATAGTTTAAGACATTTGTTTGATGATTGGTCGAACCAAGCCTTAATAAGCCCCGGGCAACCATACAGTGTCGAAGTTTTAGAAGCCGAACGTTTGCGTGTTACACGAAAACTGCAAAATTTGGGCTATTTTGATTTTCGCAGAGACAATATCGAATTTTCAGTTGATAGTGCGTTGAATACCTATCAAATGGATATTACCATGATTGTAAATCCGCCAAGAACAGGCGGAAACCACCAAATATATAAATTTGCAGATGTCTATATTTTCCCGGACCAACGAGCAAGCTTTGCCGGACAAAAACAATTTGACACAACAACCGTTCGCTTGCCCAAATCTCGAAGAGATACAATTTTTCGAAATTATCATTTTGTCCACACACGCCCGTTACAGATCAGACCGAATGTTATTGCTTCAAAATTAGCTATTCAGCCGGGTATGCCATTCAGTCCGATAAGTGTTGATCGAACCTATGAAAACCTGTTAGATTTACGCATGTTCCGATCTACAAACATCATGATTCATCCCAAACCCATAGATACGAATATAGAAAACCCTCAGTTTTTGCTAAACACAACAATCGAAATGCAACAGGCAGTATCAAATGCATGGGCGGTAGAATTCGACGTTATGACAACGGACGGACTGCAAGGCTCAGCAATCAATACCTCACTTCAAAGCAGAAATTTGTTTGGCGGTGCTGAAATTTTCAGCATACGTTTGCGAGGATTGATAGAACTGCAATACCTTTGGAATAGAGGCGATAGGGAGCGTGATAGACTGGTTGATAATTACGATATCGGAATAAGTGCGACTTTAGAGATTCCGAGATTTATTTCTCCATTTGACATACGACAAACTTTTGCACAACGAACACGAACGCTGATAAGCTTGAGCTACAGTTATCGCTGGCGACCGGAGCTTTACAACAGGTGGGTTGTAGGAGCATCTTTTGCTTACTCTTGGCGACAACCTCGATCTACACACATACTGTTTCCGTTAGATGTGAATTTGGTAAACATTTCTCTTGACCCTGAATTTGAGGACAGAATCCTTGCTCTAAACAACAGGCGTTTGAGAGATCAATATGCAGATCACTTTATTTTTGCAACAAGATATAGTTTTTCGTTTAGCGGAGAACAGCCAGGTCGTTCGAGAAGTTTTAACGCATTTCGTTTTTCGGTAGAATCGTCCGGAAATTCGCTTTTTTTGTTGAGTAATTTGATAAATGCACAACAAAACGAGGACGGTCAATTTCAATTTCTTCACTTGGCTTATGCTCAATATGTTCGTGGCGATGCGGATTTTAGGCGACACTGGCGTTTAACGGACAATCAAAGCATTGTTACCCGACTAATGGGCGGCGTGGGATTTGCTTATGGAAACACCACAGTTTTGCCTTACGAAAAAGGATTTTTTGCCGGAGGAAGCAACAATGTTCGAGCATGGCCCATGAATCGACTCGGACCAGGAAGTTTTTCAGCTCCGGACGGGTCTAATATGGAGCATATTGGCGACATCGTTTTGGTAGGAAATATAGAATACCGTTTTCCGATAGCGGGAGCATTCAAAGGGGCTTTGTTTGTAGATGCCGGAAATATTTGGTTTCGAAACGAAAATGAGGGATTCCCAAACAGTGAATTTAGGTGGAGAAACATACCACGAGACCTCGCTGTTGGAGGTGGTTTCGGACTTCGCTGGGATTTGGGCTTTTTTGTTATGCGTTTGGATATGGCAATGCCACTGAGAGATCCCGCCATGCCGATTGGCGAAAAATGGATAATTCAAAATCCCCAAATGAGAAGTTTAATGTTTAATTTTGGGATAGGATACCCGTTTTAACGACAGGGATTTTGCCTGCTACAAACCTTAAAACTTTTTAAGTTCTAACACTTTTTAAGGAATTTTTTGCGATTTGTATTTGTTTTTTGCATAATTTTGCGGTGCTATTAATTACAAACCCCAAAAATTATGGAAAACATAGTCAATTTTGATGATGTAAACACCAAAATCATCACAATCAGAAATCAAAATGTTATTCTTGACAGTCTTGTTGCCGAGCTTTATGGTGTAGAAACAAAACGCGTAAATGAAGCAGTAAAAAACAACCCGGACAAGTTTCCGGAAGGGTATGTTTTTCAACTGCAAGTCAACGAGTTTCACAACTTACGAGCATTGTTTGAAAAATCAAAAGTGCCTGATAATCAGGATGCGGTCGAAAATACCGACCACACCCTGACTATCAACACTTTAATAGGCGGTTCTGAAAAAACAACAGTAATGCCAAAGGCTTTCACAGAAAAAGGTTTATACATGCTTGCAACAATCTTAAAAAGTCCGCGAGCCGTGCAAACCACAATAGCTATTGTGGAAACCTTCGCAAAATTGCGAGAATTATCAAGCAGCCTAATAGCATTGAGCACTGCAGAAGCAGAGGTTATCGAACCGGAAGTGATAGAAAAAACCGGCAGTTTGTTCAACGAAGTTTTCTTTTCCGGAGTTCCGACTTCGGCGGAAACCTCATTAGAGTTTAATATCGGCTTTATGAAGGGTAAGCGTTCCGTGAAAAGTGAAGCAAATCCAACCCTACAAGATACACTCGAACGCTTAGAGAGGCGCATTGGGCAGTTAGAAAAATCAAAAAAACATTGAAAATTCCATATTTCGTTATGTAAAATGTCCTAAGACACATACCGTGTTTAATGTGAAATTTTTCGTATTTTTGCCAAAAAGTTCAATTGTTTTGATTAACCTTAGAAACAACACTGTTTTTTCTCTGCTTATCGCAATAATGATTTTGTTTGGCGGCTGTGGACGACAGGCAAATACGATAACTATTTCCGGAGCATTTGCTCTTTATCCGCTTATGATTATGTGGGCGGAGGAGTTTAATGCCGAAAATCCTGATATTCGCATAGATATTTCTGCAGGAGGCTCCGGCAAAGGCATGACGGATGTGTTGGCAAGTTTGAGTGATATTGGTATGATTTCACGTGCCATACATGCCCCTGAAATTGAGCGAGGTGCAGTTGTGTTTCCGATTGCAAAAGATGCGGTTGTTGCCATTATCAACGTTAATAATCCTCTGCTGAATGATATTCTCGCTCGTGGAATTACCCGAGAGTCCGGCGAGCAAATTTGGATTACTCAAACCATACAGACTTGGGGTGATTTTTTGGGTACAGACAACCCAACGCCAATGAATGTTTATACACGTGCCGATGCTTGCGGAGCCGCACAAGTGTGGGCATCGTGGTTTGATAGAGCACAGGAAGATTTGGGCGGTATCAGTATTTTTGGCGATCCGGGAATTGTGGCTGCCGTGCAAAGAGATCCGAACGGAATTGCTTTTGCAAATTTGGCTTTTGTCTATGATTTTGTAACCGGATTGCCCTTACGCAACATCGCTGTAGTGCCGATAGATTTGGACGGAAACGGCATGGTCTGCGATGCCGAAAATTTTTATGGCACAAGAGAACAAATCGTTGCAGCAATCAATGCCGAACTGATGCCTTCTCCACCGGCTCGCGAATTGTATTTGGTGACCAACGGTATTCCGACAAATCCAAATACCATCAAATTTTTAAGGTATATCCACACCTCCGGACAACTTCTAAATACTCCGGCAGGTTTTGTCGAAATT
>Ga0123355_10000114_pt1 | contig 90963 bp, 75 predicted proteins | sample TergutEmb28metaG_3_FD_89872 | JGI IMG/M metagenome (GOLD analysis project Ga0123355, IMG submission 89872) | Embiratermes neotenicus P1 segment gut microbial communities from Petit-Saut dam, French Guiana - Emb289 P1 | ecosystem: Host-associated > Arthropoda: Insects > Digestive system > Gut ... | reverse complement strand
CGAGCTAGATGTAACAGTTAATCTTCCACCAGGCGACTATGACGTAGTAGTAGACGACAATAGAGTCGTAGTAACGATACCTGACGCAGATGAAGACGATGTAACGTACAGCTTCCCACCAGGCTGGAATGTGGAAAAAGAACAAGATGGCGACGATGTAATCATCACAGCCACACCACCGCCGAACTCTGGTTATGACCTAAGACAGCCAGACGGACCTGGCGGCACAATCTACATCTATGTACCTGTAACATTCCTACCGGGTGCACACGGCGCATTTGCACCAGGAACAACTACAGAGCTACTAGTTCGCAGAGGAACAGTACTGACATTTGCAAACGTACCAACACCGACCAGTACAACACATGACTTTACCGGCTGGTTACCATCACAACCTGTAGGCCACACAGCGTTAAGAGCAATCACGTTTACAGCTCAATGGGTAGTAATACCGGATCCAGGTGTTGAGTACAGACACATTAGAATCTACTACTATATAGATGGTGAAGATGGTCTAGAGCGCGACGCAGAGAACAATGCAGCAGGACGCTCATACTTTGCACCGGTAGGTAGCACATTCAGCACATCCAACGTACTAAACAGAAACGACCTAGACAGCGACAACGAATATGTCTTCGCAGGTTGGGAAGTATATGTAAATGGTGTACTAAGAATGTACTACATAGCAGACAAAGATGCAGAGGACTTACACGGTTCATTCACAGTACCGAGCTCAAATGAAGTACCAACACCACTAGCAGCGTTTGCAGCAGAAATCGAAGCTTTGAATGCAGATGTAGTAGGTGGCACAATCCAGTTAATAGCAATCTGGGAAATCTACGAAGCAGAAGAAAAGACACCACCAGCAGCGCCAACCCCACCGAAGAGACTTCCACAAACAGGTGTAGAAGGCAACATCCTACTATGGGTAGCGCTTCTAGCAGCAACAATGCTAATTGGTGGCACGACACTTACAGGCATCCTGAAGAACAAAAGAGACGATATCTTTGATAACATCAAAAAATAAGAAGTCAAAGTAACATCTCAAAAACTTCAAAAAAGCAAGAGTAAGTAACTTTTGCAGGTAACGCAAAACTCAATGAAACAACAACGTGTTACCGATAGGTAACACGTTGTTGCTAACAAGTAAGAAAGTTATAAATAGTAGGTCTGAGAAAGTGATGTAATATGTGGATTAAAGCAACGAAAACAAACTTGTACAGATTAGTAGCAGAGTATATGGTTCTTCCAAAAATGAAAGATACTAATTTTAAAGAAGTTCCAGAAAAAAAGCACCATTATTTAGAATGGCACACTCCGTGTGGAAACACGTATCGCGCAAGTATTACACTTGAGAATGGTCATCCTGCTCTAAAGATTCAATCAATGGATGAAGAGAAAAAGCCATGTTGCAACTTCATCATGAATCGACTTAACTTTGCAGACTTACTTGAGCGTGGATTGCTAAAAGGTGTTCGCCATGAACATCAACTTATAAGCCTCAATATGAACAATAAAGAGCTTGCAAGCATGTAGCTAATTAAATTGAATAAACACGAAATAATTAAATGCACCCCAAAAGTTAGAAAACTAACTTTTAAAGGTGCATTTAATTATATGAATATTTTGTAAACTTTGTTGAAAATATAATAAAAACCCCACATATTATGATATTATTTTGCTGAAAAATAAACAATAGAATGAACGAAGATTGGCTCTAATTAAGTGAATAGGAGAGTATACCGTAATGACAAAAACGAAAAAGCGAATAATTAGCAGTTTATTAGCATTAATAATGATAACCACTTTGTCAGGAATGGCACTTACAGCACCTGAGATAGATGTGCATTCTGAGCTTGAACTGGACGTATACTCTGAGTTTGAGATGGACATATATCCCGAGCCTGAGGCAGATGTATATTCTGAGTCTGAAATGGACGTGCATCCTCAATATGCTATAGACGTATACTCTATGCCTGCAATAAGTATTGTAGAAGAGACAAGCTCAGCACCCTGCTGTTACGACTGTGCTTTAGGACGCCGACATGACGAGTATTCTATTGATGAAATTCTGGAATATATAAATAATGGGGGAAGTATATACGAAAATCTCCGTGTATATACGGAAACTGCTGGAGTAATGACCTATCGAGTTCCTATGACGGATGGTGTGATAGAAGACTTAGTCAACTTACAATACAGTAATATTCAACCGTTAAACGCAAATCCATTCAAAACAGAGCGAATAATGTATAGTGGACTGCCACATGCTGATAGCATTGTTGTCATACTTCTGAGTGATGGATTTGCTGAGAACGAATATGACATTGTCTTTAATCATGCAGAGAGTGTCATGGAAAGTATGCTAGATACACACCCATTTGGATTATTTTCACACTTGTTTACCGTATATGTAATCCACACTCATGGAACAAATGATGCGACCGGGATTGGATACCTTGCTACGATTCGGGAGACACAATCTGGAACAACTGTTAATCAAAATTCAGTAATTTTTCGTGAGTATCGTCGACCTCGTGTCTGGGAGTTAGCAAACTCTATTGTTCCTCCTCATTACCAAGATATGATACAAATTTTCTCAAATGCAGGCGGTACAGGTTGGGCTTGGATGGCAATAAATTATAATAATTGGGTTGGTAACCCGAATATTGCAGTAACAGCAACTAATCCGGACTCATATCCTCCCGGTGGTGGTGGATATGAAGCGGGATGGGCTTGGCCCGCTGGCAAGCTATGGCATGGAGTAATTCTACATGAGTTTGGGCATTCTTTTGGCATGTTAAAGGATGAGCATGAGTGGGAGCCTGGAGGCGAATTTTATGCAAATTCTACAATGATGCCTAATGGGGAGTTGAAATGGAGTCATTGGGTCGGTTATAGAAGTGTTGAGCCACCAGTGCCACTTGATAATGGTTGGATTGTACCGGTGCGTTTTGCGAGCCGTTATCTGGGTGAAGACGGCTGTATAATGTTTACAAGCAGTTTAAATAGAAACTTTTGTGGCGTTTGTTCAGCAGAACTTATACGTAGAATGGCGCTTATATCTGGGGAAATATTTCATGGTAGAAGCCCATGGACAGAGCCTCCCTATCATTTTTCGAACAACTATCCAAGAGTACGCACTCCTGTAATGAGGATAGCTGAAGGAACGACCAGAATCTTAGATTCAGCCTTTCATGGCAATGCCTCAATTGAAACAGTTCACATTCCTCAATCAGTTGAAGACATAGGCGACTTTGCCTTTATCGGCACAACCAGTCTTAGGACAATCCATAGTCCTAGTGCAGTACCACAGCAAATAAATGAAACAACATTTGCAGGAGTCGACAGGACACTAGTCACTGTATGGATTCCAATCGGTACAACTCAGGCATATCGAGATGCTGGTTGGGTGGATTTCATACTCAAAGAAGTTGAGGGTGGTCCAGACCTCACCATTACATTCCATGCATATGGTGAGGGTATGTTTATAGCAGAAGATGCGTACGGTAATCGTAAAACATCCTTTGCAGTTCCTGTAGTCTTTGATGAAGAAATACATCTGATTGATATACAAGCATATCTTGAGTATGTAGATTATAATGAGAATCTCGCATTCTGGGGTTGGTTCACTGATAGTGATTTAGACAATTCGGGACGCATAATAGAGGAAACAGGACGCCGCAGACCAACTGTTGGCGAAACAGGCTTCACTGAACTTTGCTTTATTACATACTATACAGGTATGCCAGACAAAATATCATTCACAGAAGCTGAGTGGGAAGCGTTAGTTGTAGACGGCAAAGTGGTTGATGGTAATTTAGACCTATATGCAATATGGTCACTCTGGGGCGACGTGAATGACGATGGTCAAGTAAATAGTGATGACTTAAGGGAACTAACATGGTACGTAGGTCAGCTATCGCCCCGCCCAACGTTAAACCTAGGTCCCGCAGACGTTCATCGTAATGGTGTAGTAAACAGTGATGACTTAAGAGAACTGACATGGTATGTAGGTCAACTATCGCCACGTCCTGTTCTAGGTCAAAGAGCTGAGTCACCGTCAGCATCGCCAGAAGCAATCAATTCAAATGAAATAGCAGATGTAATAGATTCTGATTATATAGCAAAAGATGACACCACAGTATATGACATTCCAGAGTATGCACACGACGATACATACGAAGATGTGACTGACGACTATGTCGATGAAGAAGATGACTACACTGAATTTTATGCACTATATGCAAGCATTGATAGTATTATCGACGATGTAATTGATAATACAGGCGTAACAGAAAGTCTGTTGACAAACGAGATTGCAGATGTGACTGAATCAGGCGAAGCAATAATTCATGAAGCAGCTGCGGCAGCGGCAACGACATCAGTAGTTGGTCAGAAGTTACCACAAACAGGAGTTGAAGGAACAGTGCTCCTATGGGCATCACTGATGACTCTATCATTAATGCTAGCAATCGGAGCCGTCGCAGAAATCAAGAAAAGAAAAGACAGCAAAGATATATAGAACCAGAAGTTGAAGAAACACTGCTCCTATGGGCTTCGCTCATGACATTCGCATGTATTTGCGAACGCGGTTCGAATCTGTGCCTACTTTTGAAAAATCAATATAAAAGAGATGGATCTTCAGCTTGAAATCAAGCGGAGGAATCATCTCTTTTTTTGTGTATATAAATACAACCAGCTATGTCGAAGGTAAAGTTTATGATATTGATAGGGATTTTTTAACTATGATACTAAAAATATAAAATCCAAATGGCTCAGTCCTACAATCACTCCACTAGCATTAATAACTAGCTCTAAAGTCATAGTCCACTCACCTATAGCAGTATGATATGTCACATGCTTGTTACCGCCATCGAGTTCATTTATGTAGTACGGTTCTCCAAGAATGTCTAATACTGAGTCAAGGTCCATTCCAAATTCAAAACCAAATGGTAGAGTTACAGTATCTGCACTGTCTGGAATATATCTGAAACGTAGTCCTCTAAGAACAAGATCACCATTTGTTTTATCTGAATTTTCGTAAGCATCCATATAATTTGTAATTATTGGAAATGCGAAACCATCTTCACCCAAACCTACGCGAGTCATAACACGCGGTTGATGGAGACTATCAAATAAATCGTCAACATATACCTCGCCGTCTTCTCCTCTACGAGAGCCAACAGATGCTAAGTAGAAATCTCCATATTCAATCAAGTCATAAAGTGTCATTAGCGGATAGTATCTGTTCCCGTTTATTTCGATTGCGTAATTATCAATGTCTTGTAATAGTGGATTGACTTCGTCGTTTTCATCTTCTACATCTGCTTCGTCATCATCTTGAGCATTTTCATCATCGTCTACTTGTTCGCCATTTTGAACTGTTGTGTCCGTTTCGTCGTCTGCCACAGTTGTTCCGTTGGCGTCTTCTTCACAAGCTACAAGCACTACAGAAAATAAAGCTACAAATAGCAAAATTAACAGTCTTCTTTTCATTATTGTATTCCTCCGAATTTTCGTCTCCTATGTTAGAGCATAAATTATTGCACATTGTTTAAAATTCCAATGTGCATTTTGTATTTTGTTCATAACACATAGATAATTTACCACATATTCAGTATAAATACAAATAAACCCACATAGATGACACAAAACGTTAATAATTGGCTTAACTTATTTCATACAAATCGCAAAAAATACATTTACATGACATCATGCAAGTTGGTATAATATGCTTGCATGAAATGATATATGAATGGAGTATTGTAGCATATGAATCAAAAGAAGATATCTAATGAAGCAAGGGAACTACTATCAAAAATGTCCCTATCTGAAAAGGTGGCACAAATCATGCAATTGTCATATGCGCACATGAGCGAAGCTGAAAGGCTCATGTGGATTGAAAGAGGAATTGGCTCTGTTTTACATATTATGGGGGATGAGGCGCAAAGGTTTCAGGACATGACAATGGAAACAACCCACAAGATTCCCCTTCTTTTTGGTATTGACTGCGTAAGAGGTCATGCAATGAATCCTACAGCAACTATTTTCCCATGTGGGCTTGGCATGGCGACATCCTTTAATCCAGTGCTGGTTGAGAAAGCATGCGAAATCGCAGCACGTGAGGTAACGGAAGATGCCTTGCACATGGTGTTTTCACCTGTTCTTTGTCTTGGGCGTGATACCAGATGGGGCAGGGTTGATGAAACATTTGGCGAAGATCCGTATCTATCAGGGGAGCTGGCAGCAGCTATGGTTCGTGGATATCAAGGTGTTGATGAAATGCGTGAGGACACAGGAGTAATAGCATGTCCCAAGCACTATCTAGCTCATGGTGAGAGCACCGGTGGGCGCGATTCATATGATGTCCCTATCACAAAGCGTAAGATTCTGGATGTTTTCGCATCTCCATTTAAGAAAGTAGTAGATGCAGGTTGTAAGTCCATAATGACTGCGTATCACACATTTGACGGGCTACCATGCACTGCAAACAGTTGGCTGCTCAAGGACCTGTTACGTGATGAAATGGGCTTTGAGGGCTTCGTTATAACTGACTGGGATAATGCAGGGCGCCTCATGTGGCAACAGTTCTTCTCTCCTGATATGCGTCATGCTGCCAAAACAGCAATAGAGGCCGGAAATGATATGATAATGAGCACACCCGGATTCCATGAGGGTGCGATTTCAATGGTTGAAACAGGTGAGTTGGATGAGGCACGCATAGACGAAGCAGCTCTCAGAGTGCTTCAAGTTAAGCTAGATATGGGCTTGTTTGGCGAAAGAAGATCGCAGTTTCACACGCAAACAGACTCTATAATGTCATGTGATGAGCACTTGAAAGTAAATGCTGAGTTTACAAATCAAACTGTAGTAATGCTTGAAAATAAGAATGATACTCTGCCTTTGCCCAGAGGCATTAAGAAAATAACCGTAGTTGGTCCCAACGCGGATAACATTTCGTCCCAATATGGCGATTGGACTTTCTATACTCATCCCATGCCGGACTTTACAAAGGTGCCGAAATCAGTGAATATCTCTGTATGGGATGGTATATTAGAATATGCTGAGAGTTGCGGAGCTAACGCAGTTTTGTCCGGTTGGGATATTAAGGAGAGCATTGTAGTAGCTGCTGAGGGCGCACAGAATGCAATGGATGTCCAGAGTATTGCGTGGGCTGAGAGCGCACAAGCTACAGGCACGTCAGCTTCTTCAAAAGCAAAAAAGGCTGATGCTAAAGACATTTGCTTTGACAAGATGCTTAAAGATTGCAAAGGCGCAGATGTTGTTGTTGCTGTAGTTGGTGATGACCCAACTCTTAATGGTGAAGAAAAGGATAGAGCAAATCTTGATCTACCATATGCACAGCAAAGAATGCTTGAGGTATTAAAAGAAGCAGGACATAAGCTTATTGTCGTAGGTGTGTCAGGTAAGCCGTTAACAGTCAGGTGGGCGAAAGAAAATGCAGATGCTATGCTATGGACTTTCTGTCCCGGAATGTATGGTGGAAGTGCAGTAGCAGGTGTACTCTTTGGAGATGTAAATCCGTCTGCAAGATTGCCGATCTCATTCCCGCAACATGTTGGTCAAGTCCCTGTCTATTATAATCAGCTTCCCGGATGGCATGGCGGGAAGTATGTTGACTTGCCAAAAGAGCCTTTGTATACATTTGGATACGGGCTCAGCTATTCCAAGTTTGAGTTTTCCAACTTGAACTTTGTGGATGAAGTACGAGTAGATAGCACAGATGACATTATAGTTACAGTTGATATTGCGAATAATAGTGATCGTGATGGAACATCTGTGGTGCAGCTATATATTCGTGATATGGTTTCTTCCCTTAGCACTCCTGTAAAGCAATTCAAAGCTTTTAAGCGAGTGTGTGTTAAGGCAGGCGAAACAAAGACAGTTTCTTTAGAACTACCAATGCATGAGCTGTCATTTGTTGATCATAGTTTGAAGCGGATAATTGAAAAAGGCACATTTAAAATCACTGTTGGCGACGGACATTATCTGGATAAGGATTTAGAGGTAGTATAAAGGCGACAATAGCGAAGTTATAGTTGACAAAGATAATTTAAAATTCAACAAACATATAAATACAATATTTTTGGAGGAACATTTATGAGCAAGAAACTTAAGGTTGGCATTATCGGATGCGGAGCAATTGCAGGTTCGAAGTACTTTTCAGCACTAAGTGCGATCCCGGAGGCGGATGTTGTAGCATTCTGTGACATTATCCCAGAAAGAGCAAAAGAGCTCAGCGAGAAATTCGGTGCGAAAAATCCGGGCATTTACGAGGATTACAGAGAGCTCCTCAAGGACGATTCTATCGATGTAGTTCATGTGTGTACACCAAATATTTCACATGCACCGATTACTGTTGCTGCGCTGAAAGCCGGCAAGCATGTAATGTGCGAAAAGCCTATGGCAACGACATATGCAGATGCAAAAGCAATGTGCGATGCTGCAATTGAAGCAGGGAAGCTACTTACAATCGGTTACCAGTACCGCTGCCAGCCTGCACCACTATACTTGAAAGCAATGTGCGAAAACGACGAGCTAGGCGAAATATACTACGCTAAAGCTCATGCTTTGCGTCGTCGTGGTGTTCCAACATGGGGCGTTTTCTTGAATGAAGAAGAGCAAGGTGGTGGTCCACTAATCGATATCGGAACTCATGCTCTTGATATGACCCTTTGGATGATGGATAATTATAAGCCAAAGACTGTTATGGGCACAGTATATAAGAAGTTAAATGACAAGCCTGATTGTGGAAACATTTTCGGTCCTTGGGATACAGATGAATACACGGTTGAAGATTCTGCATTTGGATTTGTAGTAATGGAAAATGGTGCAACAGTGGTGCTTGAATCAAGCTGGGCGCTGAATACTTTGGAAGAAGGCGAAGCCATGTGTACACTTTGTGGCACAAAGGCAGGCGCTGATATGAAGGATGGGCTTCGTATTGCTTCTGATAAGCATGGCAAGTTCTTTGATTCAAAGCCTAACTTGGATGAAGGTGGCGTTGCTTATGTTCCAGGCGCAAAAGTACTTTCTCCGGAGCAGAAAGAATCACGTAATTTCTATGATGCAATTCTTCATGGCGAGGAATTAAGAGTAAAGCCGGAGCAAGCTCTTGTGGTTACTCAAATTCTTGAAGCAATCTATGAGTCAGGTAAAACCGGTAAGCCTGTAGTTTTTGACTAAGGTAACGAATTAGATTCTGCGACTACGCGCAGAATGACGGAGATATAAAACTTGAAAGGATATAAATAATGAAATTATTAAATGATTTTGCGATTCAACTGTACTCTGTTAGAGATGAGACAGAGAAGGACTTCATTGGCACTCTTGAAAAGCTAGGTAGCAAAGGTATGGGGTATACCGGTGTGGAGTTTGCAGGATTCGCCGGGATTTCTGCTGAGGAAATGAAGCAAGCTCTTGATACCAATGGTTTAAAGGCTATTGGTAGCCATACCATGCTTGACAGGCTTCTGAACAATCTTGATGAAGAAATTGCCTATCACAAAGCCATTGGTGCAGAATATATCATTTGCCCATGGGCTGATATGGAAACTAAAGCTGATGTGCTTGAACTGGCAGAGAAGCTTACACCTGTTGCAGAAAAAGTCATGGCTGCAGGACTGAAGTTCGGATATCACAATCACGCCCATGAGTTTATTGTAGACGACGGTGAGTACTTACTGGATATTCTCTTTGATAATCTTCCTGCGGGCACTGTGATGGAGCTGGATATCTTCTGGTCAGAGTATGCAGATGTTGATTCTCTTGCATATATGGAAAAGCATAAGGATTGTCTGGAGATTCTGCATGTTAAGCAAATCGGCGAAGATAAAAAGAATGTGGAAGTTGATAAAGGTTTTATCGATTTTGCTGATGTAATAAAAAAAGCCAAGACAATGGGTGTTAAGCATTTTGTCTTGGAGCAAGAAGAGTATGAAACCTCATCAATGGCGAGCGTAGAGAACGCAATAAAGCACATTTTCAGCCTTTAAGAGCTATATTTGCATTGATAAAGAGAGCCGTGCAGCACAATCGTGCATGGCTCTCTCTGTAAAACTTTTACTTTTTTAGCCCTCGCCGCCACTGTTTCCGCTGCTGCCACCGCCACCGCGACCCTTGCGACGCCTGTAATACGGGCGTTTTTTCTTTGTGCCGTCTTTTGCACCTTCAAGAGGTTGTGGTTGTGGATTTGATGGAGAAATAGCTCCTGCTTCCGGCTTTGTGGTTAAGTTAGGATCTTTCGGATTATTTTGCTTATGCGTATGGGCAGGCCTATTCTTACGTTTGTTATTATGTTTCTTAGGTTGTCCCTGCTGTGGTGGGGCCGAATTATTTGAACGATGATCTGCTGATGTAACCTCTAAGTCCAGTGATTTTGTAAGCTTTGGCGGAGGGGATGGAGTGAACCCGGCTTCTTTAAGTCGACCTTCATCTCTTGCTGTGATGTACTCAGCTCTGCGCCCTTTACCGCCGAGTATATTTAACTCGTCAAAAGTAAATGTTTTCAGTGTTGTATCGAAGCCATCCTCAAGTCGCACTTTTGTATTACCACGAAGAAGATTAACATTAATAACTGAGCCTTTACCGGAGGGTGTATCAACAAATGCACCAATCTTTGGAGCTTTTTTTACCAGATCTTCATATGCGACCTCTTCATACTTTAGACAACACATAAGGCGTCCGCATGTGCCTGATATCTTAGTTGGATTTAGTGAGAGTCCTTGTGTTTTTGCCATTTTGATTGAAACAGGGTGGAAGTCATTCAAAAACTGCGAGCAACAAAATTGCTTACCACAAACACCAAGTCCACCTATCATCTTTGCTTCGTCACGCACGCCGATTTGTCGTAGCTCAATACGTGCTCTAAACTTGCCTGCAAGGTCTTTAACTAGCTCTCTAAAGTCAACTCGCCCGTCAGATGTGAAGAAGAACAGTATTTTATTACCTTCAAAGCCATACTCTACACTAACCAGCTTCATTTCAAGACCAAGCTCTTTGATTTTGCCTTTGCAGTAATCAAGAGCTTCTTTTTCTTTCTCCTTGCCTGCTTGAGCACTTCTGTGATCTGCATCAGTGGCTATACGAACAACAGAGCGGAGAGGTTGAACAACATTTTCATCATCAACTTGATGATTTCCTTGTGAGCATTCTCCATATTCAAGTCCTTTTGCTGTTTCTACAACAACCTTACTGCCTTTTTCTATTGTAAGTCCCGCAGGATCAAAAAAGTATGCCTTTCCTCTTTCGTTAAAACGAACACTAACTATTTCTGTCAAAATGATTCCCTACTTTCGGTTCAGAATAATAATCATTCCTTTCGGATTACTCAGACACAAAGCCATCATGAAAAAGATGATTATTGGTGCGTGCATCAATTGCGATTCAACAGATCGCAATTGGCACATTTTCCCGTTAGTATGAACTTGTTCATACTAATGAATTAGCGCAGATGAAGCCTGAAATATGTCCTGCGCTGACATTTACTTTTAGCATTTCTCTAGCCTCTGCCAGAACATTGTCTGCATTAGCGAGAGTTTTTCTTATGTTTTCATTATTGTCACTTACAGTACCTCTAAGTGATAATACTATATTTTCACGTGCTAAGTCAATAAAACGGTCTAATGCGAACCTGTCAAGCTTGCCAATATGGAACATACATTCCATTAGTTTCATATTATCTCCGGAAAGAGCTTCAATATAATTATCGCAGAGCTCTATTAGTTCAGAGTCGTATTCTTCATAATCACCGTCATAATTACCTATAGTTTGTGATACTATCTCAATGCAGCGTGAACGAACTGTTGGTAAAAGCAATGTGGGATTCTCTGAGATAAGAATGAATACAGCGTGAGTAGGAGGTTCTTCAAGCACTTGTAATAGAGCGTTCTGTGCGCTGTTATTCATGGTGTCTGCGTCCTCGATGACATATGCCTTTTGCATAGCATCATTAGGAACCACCAGAACATCTTGCTTTAATTCTCTTATCTGATCTACAGATACAATATGCTTTCCGTCTAGTTTCCCGATTTTAGTAATATCCGGATGAATGTGTCGAGAAGCCTTGTTGCAGTCAACGCAAATCAAACATGGTCTTTCTCGATCACGAGCACTGCAAACTACTGCCATAGCGATTTTATCTGCCAAAGCATCAGAAGTTACTATATATGCATGTGACAGCCTATCACTGTCGAAAGCATTATGATGTGTTGAGTTGTTTTCAATCATTTATCGCTTTTCTACAACCTCGCCTGTCTTTTTATAAATGGAATTTGCCGGGACAAAACCACGAACCATAGAGAGTGGGTAAACAGTTGCATTTGCGCCAAGCACCGTACCGGGATTCAGCACAGCATTACAGCCGACCTCCACATTGTCGCCAACGATAGCGCCGAACTTCTTTAGAGGAGTGTCAATACGCTCGCAGTCGAAGTTCACAGAAACTAATGAGCTGTCACTTTTAACATTCGATGTTATTACGCCAGCTCCGAAGTGTGACTTATATCCCATAATTGAATCGCCCACATAGTTAAAGTGGGGGATTGAGGCCTTATTAAACAATATACAATTCTTAACCTCAGTTGAGTTTCCAATTCCAACATCTTCCCCGATAATTGCAGGACCTCTCACATAGGCACAGTGACCTATGAACGTATTAGCACCGACGATTATGTCTGCACCTAAATATGCAGTTGGAGCGACAGTGGCGGCCTTATGAATCCAAACATTGTTCTCACGTTTTATATATTCAGAAGCATCAAGTTTTTTACTAAGCTCTTGAACATACGAGGGTATTAGAGGCAATGCATCCCATGAGTACTCGAGATCTTTTAGGAAATCCCATGCTATTGTCTCAGCGGAATCAAAAAGCGCGCTGATACTTAAATCTTTTAAGTTCATAAAAATGGCCATTCCTTTCGGTTAAATTCAGACACAAAACGACTATGAAAAAGGGGTGGTCATATGGTTAACGAATGCCAAGAAATATGATACCACAAATCTTTCAATATCGCTATTGAAAATTGAATTTTATCAGTAAAATATATTGTATAAATTATGACTTAAGTTCAACATAACAAGTGTCGATATTACTATTAGAGTGAAGATTTCTTCATAAGGGGTGTGTTGCAATATGGGAAACTTGTTAGAGAGGGACTTAAAAAGGCACATGAAATGTTTTATCAGTATATTACTATGTTTTATACTGTTGTTTTTTACGTTTGTAACTGCATATGCAAGCAATGACGACATATATGAATCATCAAAAGCAGATCAAGAGCATATCGAGGAATGCTATGACTTTGCTCTAATTACTATAGAACAAGATGATGACGAAGATGTAAATATGCCATCTTCGGAGCCAGAGTCAGAGATTGAAGAGCAAAACGATGATGCTGATGACAGTGGTCCGGAAGCAGGTTTGCCTCCATCTGAGTCAGAACCAGAGCCAGAATCAGAGGAAGAATCGAATTACACAATTATCGATACCCTAAAAGAGAGCGTCAACACAGTTGTTGGTGCTTTAGCAGATGCCTTTGGTATCGATATTGAAGCAATGAGTACAGATATTACACCTGTGTCAGTAGGTGCAGTGTCATATATTGCACTAGATGGAACAGAACAAATTGCCCAGAGTGCGATACTGATTGATGGAAATCTTCCAAGCACCTTAGGTGTTGCCGGTACTACTACTTGGTATGCTGTTGATAGTAATGCTTCATCCAATCAGAGAGTTATTATTTCCGGTAATGTTAACCTAATTCTTGAAGACACTCATCTATTGACTGCAAATGCAGGGATTGATGTTTCTCCCGGTAGTACCCTTACGCTATGGGCACAAGTGGGAGGGTCTGGTCAATTAATTGCAACAGCTGGTGCACAAAATGCAGGTATTGGTGGCACAAATGGCACTGCGGGCACTGTCATAATAAATGGTGGACAAGTTACAGCCAACGGCGGAAATAATGGAGCCGGAATTGGTGGTGGTGGTAACGGTGATGGCGGAACGATTATCATTAATCGTGGAACTGTGAATGCTACAGGTGGTGGATGGGGTGCAGCCGGAATCGGTGGTGGCTCTGCAAATCCCGGTGGAGTTAGCGGAGGAGGGCGAAGTGGTGCCGGCGGTTCAATCACCATTAATGGAGGCACTGTGACTGCAACAGGCAATAGTAGCACAAGTTCCGGTATTAATAACTATAATGTAGGCGGCGGTGCCGGAGTCGGTGGTGCTGGAGCGAATAACAGTAACACGGTATATGGTGGCGCAACCACCTCTAACGGAATACCAAGCGGTGCCGGTGGCACAATTACTATTAACGGTGGAAACGTTACTGCTACAGGTGGTAATGGATATGCCTACTATGGTTGCGGAGGCGCAGGCATAGGAAGTGGCGGTGCCGGTGGTTATGTTATGGTTGGTAATGATGGAACCATAATGATAACAAGTAGCGCTACAATTAGTGCAGCCGGCGGAGCGGGATCGTCAAGCACTCCGGGAATGGCAGGAGCAAATATCGGTTTTGGTGGTGGATATAGTCCTCCAAATTCATTTGCAGGAGATAATATTCCAACTGCATCGAATATAGTAATATCACCTATCGCACCGCTGGTGGGGACGCCTTTAAATAGCACATATACATATGTATCAGGAATAAATGGTAGCGGTGCTCAAGATACTCAAAATCTAAGCGCGACAATATATCAATGGTATAGAAGTGCTGCAGGTATAACAGATCCTAGCTTTGCGCCAATTGATGGCGCCACAAGTAGCACATATACGCCAACAGGTGCAGATGTCGGACAGTATCTATATTTAATGGTGACAGTTGTAAACACCAACGGAGTTGTAGGAATACCTGTTTTTAGTGATAGCAGTGGGCAAGTGGGTTTAATGGTGAGCCTTGTTGTTGATTCTGTTGATAATAATGATGAAGCCACAATTCAAGACATGAATCCAAGCACAAATCCTTCTAGCAATGCTTTAACTGCTATAAACGCACAGTCCCAAAGCTTAATTATATATAATAGAGTAAATCCAATAGCTCCAAAATTAACAGCGATACCTGACCCGAATGTTCAAGAAAAAATTCAGTGGACAATTTTTCCTGTAAACGGTGGAGCGTTCACAGATACAAGTATTCCATCTCCTACATCATCAGTGGACAATCCGAATTATCAACTTCCAACTATTGACGCTAACTTGACCCAATCAATAATTATAACTGCGACATTTACCGCTCTGGAGATTCTTGATGTACCCGTATGCAGTGGTTTTGATTATTCCGGCAAAATCACATTTACACCAGGGAGCAACAACATAGGTGCAAATGCGACATACTCATACACACTTTACTTAAATGGCACCGCTGTGCCAAGATTTATGAATATGCCTATTGATATTACGAGTTGCACTAATAATGGAAATGGCAGTTATACATATGATGCCAGTGGAGATGGTCCTAATGGCATTGGTATTGCAAACCAAATGCTTACATCAGCAGGCACGTATTTTGTTGCAATTGCAGCTACGCCGGATTCGACAAACTCAGACTATCTTCAGCAGTCTGTGACATCAGCACCAAGCCCAGCAGTTACTGTCTTTGAAGTAAGGGTTACTACGAAAGGCATGATTAGTGGAGATTCAGTGGATGTTAAGCTTTATGAAGGTGCAACGGTAACTAATAATTATTTGATAGCCACAAACACAACAACTTCGATTTATCAATTTATGAACCCGACGAATCGTAATACTAATCAAGTGTGGCTAACTCAACAACCTGCTTCAAACCGTGTGGTTACATGGAGTCCCGGCAGTGGATCTGTGTATCCTGCTTTCCCAAATACACATGTGTTTACTGACAATAATACAGGTGTAATAATTACATTCTCTACACCTCTCTCTGCACCAACTGTTGATTCTTTTGACCAGACAGGCAATATTACATTCACTCCAAGCACAGTAAATACGCCAAGCTTAAGCACAATGACATATACATATACCTTGTATCAGGATGGCAACCCTGTCTTGGAGTTTATAAATAAGCCTATAACTAACTTTACGACTGATAGTAGTGGCGTTATTACATACAATGCAGGGCAAGATGGTATTGTAACTCAACTGCTATCATCACCAGGCACTTATACTGTAGCTGTAACAGCAAGGACAAGTGACCCAACATACTTGCCAACAAACGTAGCGCCATCACAAATGAGTGCAGGAGTTAATGGTATTGTTAATGTGTTCACCCTAACAACAACGATAGTTGGTAATGGCACAGACAGCGTTGGTGATGGGACTAATAATAGTACATCGTCTTTAACTACATATGTATTCGATGGAAGTTTAGCGACATTGACAGCAACACCAAGTATGAATCGAACCGCAGTATGGACTGATATTAACGGTACAACTCAAAGCACTATGAATCCATTTACAACATCTGCAATAACAGCTGATGCAACCGTAGTAGCAACATTTTATAACATACTCGCTGCACCGACGAATGTAAAAGTTACACAAGACGGTATGATATCGTTTATACAAAGTGCAAATCCTCCATCGGGTGTGACGTATACATATACCCTATATCGAGAGGGTATGGCGGTTAGTGGATTTACAAATGTGCCTATGGCTAATTATGCATCAAGCACTGATGCAAGCACGGGTGTTATTACAATTACTTACGATGCCGGTGGAGATGGTCCGAGTGGTAGCGGTATTGTGAGTCAACTGCTATCATCATCAGGCACATACACGATAATAATAACAGCCACAGCAAATGATAATACATACTTGCCTGGAACTGTTAATTCCGGACCAAGCATACCGGGAGTTACAGTTTACTCGGTGAGCGTAACGGCAATTGGCATTATTGGTACTGATAGTGTTAGCATTAGTGGCACACAGAATCCGACACAGAATGCAACTATAGATATATCCTCAATAAGTAATACGGTCACAATAAACGTCTTTTCAGACGACACCGTGACAATGAGTGCGAATATAGATTCAAATCAAAATCAATATGCTGTGTGGACAGGCAAAAGCGCAGGGGTTATAAGTGAAGACAAGTTGGTTATTAGCGGCATAAATGCAAATGCAAATGCCACAGTAACGTTTTCTGATATGACACCGCTTGATTCTCCAACAGCTGTTAATCTATCTCAAGATGGTACGATTGTATTTACTCCGGGCAGTAACAATATAGCTGCAGGTGGTGTGACATATACGTATACATTATTCTTCAATGGTTCTTCAGTTGAAGGTTTTATAGACGTACCTATGACAGGCATTAGTTCTCCTACAACTACCAATCCTATTTCATACGATGCAAGTGGAGATGGTATCGTAACTCAAATGCTATCAAAGTCTGGCGACTATTTTGTTGAAGTTGCTGCGAAAACAACAAACGCTGCTTACATTTCGCCTTCTGCACTTTCTGATCAGAGTAATACGCTCACTGTGTACTCAGTGGATATAACAATGGTTGGTGGTAACGGTAGTGATAGTGTGAGCGCATTAGCAACGTCCGGAAATATCGGAAGCAGTAGTGGAAAAACAAACGCAACAAACACCTATTTCGCTTTTGAAGGCGACACAGTAACACTGACAGCAAGTATATACCTACCAAACCCGTCAACAAACCGTATTGTCCAATGGACAGATGCTACAGGCATTTCACAGAGCGGAAATGTGCACACTATTACCGATATAACTACAAACACAACGGCTACAGTCACTTTTTCAACTGAGCTAGATGCACCGAAAGTTACTGCATTTGACCAGTCAGGTAGAATTACATTTACACCGGGTGCGAATACTCCTGCCAGTAACACAATGGCATACTCATATACTTTACATCAAGGTAGCACTCCTGTACCAGGATTTGTAGACATACCCATGACTGGTTATACAGCAAGTGGCGGTAGCATTTCATATAATGCCAGAGGAGATGACATAGTAGCGAAAATGTTATCAGAAGCAGGTACTTACAGCATAACATTAACAGCCACTACAACTGACCTATCATATTCATTAACAAACACAGCAACATCGCAAATGAGCACAGGCACTACAGGTAGTGTCCAAGTATATACCGTATCCTTACTAATCAGCGGAAGTATTGCAACAGATGTCATTGGTATTGCAAGTAGTACAGGAAACATTGGAATTAATAGCAATGGTACGGATACAGGAAGCACGAGCCCCATATCTGATGGAATAGTTACAGGCAATGTGTTTGCAAACGATACCGTTATAGTGTCATCAATACCAAGTGCAAACCGTACTGTAGAGTTGACAAACACAGATGGCACAACTACAAGCGGAATTACAACAACATCAATTGTGACATTGCCAATTGTCGAAAATGCAACTTTAGAGGCAACATTCAGTACAATAGTAGTAGAACCAAAGATCGATGCGAGTATAAACCCAACCACAGCTATATTTGATATTTTCACAGGAAGTGCAGATTATCACAAAGATATTGCTTTTACACTCACCCCGGGCAGCTATACACTAGCTGGCATTTCCCTCAATGGCGATACCTTGCAACTTTCGCAAGACTATATCGTATCCGGCAGCACCATCACCCTGTTGGCATCATATTTAGATACAATAAACATCGGACAAAATATCTTCACACTCAATATGGACGGAGGCGCACACCCGACATTAACCGTCAAAATCATTAATACTGAAGCTGCTCTGGACATTGTCGACACAGACCATGCTATGTTTACCGGTACCGAGATTGTGTCTTGGAAAATCACTGCCCCCTTACAGAGCTTTTTCAGAATGACACAACTCGACGAAGTAACTCACGCTGCGTCAGTCGTTGATCAAAGCAACTTCACGATAACTGAGGGAAGTACAATCATCACAATGTTACAAAGCTTTGTAAAAGCCTTGCCAAATGGGGAGTATTATTTTCGTGCTGAATTCGTAGATGGTCATGCAGATCTCTACTTGACAGTAAGCACGGACGACCAACAGGGTGGTGGACAAGACAACACAAATCCGGGAAACAACAATGATCAGACTAACCCAAGCAATCCGAGTACTAGCAAAACTAGCAATCAACAAGACAAGGTTCCCCAGACAGGAGTCAATAGCAATCTGCTCTTATGGGTGGCACTTCTAATCCTTGCCTTACTTGGAACAGCAGGCACAATAACCATAATATGCCACATAAACCGCAAGGACATACTTGTAAAATCGAAAAACATGAAGAAATAGTAATATTCAACAAGAATTACATAAAAGCAAACGAATGTGAAATATATATTCCATTTGGTTTGCTTTTTTGTTATTATATATAATAGTGAAATATGGCAAAAATTATACACAAGATTTTTGAAAGGAATGGTCATTAATTATGAAGTTTTCGCAAATTCCGTACACCAGACCGGATACAGCACAGCTTATGGCTGAAGGAGCAGCAGTTACCGAAGCAGTTAAAAATGCGTCTAGCGCTTCAGAGGTTATGGAGCAGTACAACAATTATAAGAAAACGTACAAAGGCATCTACACCATGTCAGCACTAGCCTACATCCGACACACTATAGATACGAGAGATGAATTTTACGACAAAGAAATTGAGTATTTCGATGCAAATGGTCCGATGTTTGCAAAAGTAGGCATGGATTTTTATCATGCAATGGTAAGTTCAGCCCACAGAGCCGATCTGGAAAAAGAATTGGGCGAGTTTTGGTTCACAAATGCAGAACTCAAACTCAAGGGTTTTGATGAAAAAATAATTGAAGAAATGCAAAAAGAAAACGCACTTTGCACTAAATACAACAAGTTGCTTGCTTCAGCAAGCTTAGAGTTTGATGGTAAAAAATTAAATCTCTCTCAACTTCGTGCATATCAACTATCACCCGATAGAGAAGTGCGTAAAGCTGCATATGCAAAGCGTACAGAATTTTTCGTTGAAAATGAAAAAGAGCTGGACGAGATATTTGACGAGTTAGTAAAGCTTCGTCACGAAATGGCACTTAAACTAGGATACAACAACTATACTGAACTTGGATATGTGAAAATGCAACGCAATAGTTATGATGCAGCCGCTGTGAAAAGGTTCCGTGACCAGGTTAAAACCGTTCTTGTTCCATTCCTGCAAAAAGTACATGAACAAAGGCGTGAAAACCTTGGCATTGATAAACTAAAGTTCTACGACGAAGATGTCTATTTTGCAGATGGAAATCCTGCACCAAAAGGAACTCCTGAAGAGATGTTTGACGCAGGGAAGAAGATGTATGACGAACTTTCAGCGGAAACAAAAGAGTTCTTCGATTTCATGTTGGAAAATGAACTGTTTGACGTACTTGCAAAAGAAGGAAAATCAGGTGGCGGATATTGTCACTTCTTACCTAACTATGGTTCGCCATTTATTTTCGCAAATTTCAATGGTACAAGTGAAGATGTTGATGTACTCACACATGAGTGCGGGCATGCCCTGGCAGGGTATATGGCAAGGGATATTGAAATTGTAGAGTATCGAGAGTACACATATGATGTAGCAGAAATCCACTCTATGGCAATGGAGTTCTTTACCGGAGATTGGATGAAGCTCTACTTCAAAGAGGAAACAGATAAATTCCTATTTATGCAACTGGCATCAGCCCTGGCATTCATTCCATACGGCTGTACAGTGGATGAGTTTCAACATATTGTATATGAGAATCCGAACATGACACCTGCAGAGCGCAAAGCAGTATGGCAAAAGCTTGAACTTGAATATAAGCCACATCTTGATTATGATGGTGATGCATTCTTTGCAAAAGGTGGACATTGGCAGCGTCAAGCGCATATATATGAGCGTCCTTTCTACTATATTGACTACTGTCTTGCGCAGACATGTGCGATACAATATCGCATTTGGATGGAATCAAACACACCTGCAGCATGGAAAAGTTACATTGACCTTCTTAAAAAAGCAGGTACTCTTAAGCTTACTGACTTGATTGCAGAAGCGGGGCTGAATTCTCCATTTGACAGCGGAAGCATTGAGACATTAAAAAACGGAGTAGACGAACTACTTAACAAAATACGCTAAATTGAATGAACATTAAACAGAAAGTGTACTTTAATGTACACTTTCTGCATGTAAAATGGTCATGTCCACACTATCTAAGGTCCCCGTAAAAAAGAAACTAAAGAAAAATAAAAAATTTTCTAAAAAAGATAAGTACATTTTCTCCTTTTAGTTGTCTATATTAGTAGAGACACTTTTTGCAAGTATAGACTTTTATGTTAAAGGGGGTATGTAAAGATGGAAACGATCATTGGCAAAGAGCATTCATTTTTGCTGCCCAAAAGAATAAAAGAGTTAAGTATACCGAGGGCAATAATAGAAAACAAAAAGCACAAGGCTTTTCTTAAACATACAGTTGAAAGATTCGGGCACGAAGAACAGCAAGCCATACTGTATTGTTTGGCACTAGAGAATGTGACAATAGAAGATGTTGTTAAAGCGGTTGATTTATCTCATAATCATGTAACAAGTACATTATTACTATTTGCAGAGAGATGGGACCTAAAGCTAACATTTTTAAAAGATATAACACCACATGATGAGCAGGACAGAATACCAATAGAAGAACTACTTACCGCTCATCCATCATAAGATTACAACCTATTAGACGCGGAGAGGGTGCATAAAAATTTCTAAGTTTAAAGAGAACACAGACTTACAAAACTTAATAGAAAAAATACGCAGTGGCGATGAACTTGCATTTGTGGAGTTTTACACTAGATGTAAACAACACGTTGCATTATTCTGCCATAGATTCTCCGATACTCATGAAGATGCAGAAGAAGTTCTACAAGATGTTTTCTTAGCACTGCACCAGAATATACATAATATTAACCCCAACGCTGTAATGGGATATTTAAGACAAACCGCAATAAATAAAAGTATAAATAAAAGAAATGCATTTCTTCGCAAGCAAAATCATCTCGCAACTACCGGGGACAATCAAATAGAAGAACTTCCGGAATTGAATGCAGATTTTTTGCCGGAACAGTATATATTAAACGAAGAAAAGCACAAAGAATTACATGATGCACTTGAATCGTTGCCAAGAATGCAAATGCAAATGATTTACATGTATTACTTTGCAGACTTTAAGACAAAGGAAATAGCAGAGCTTCTTACAGTTACACAACGTCATGTAATAAACACACTGCATAATGCAAGAAATAAATTAAAAAGCAAACTAAAGGAACTTGATGATAACGATAAGCAAGGAAGTAATGTAACAAAACTATTGCCATTGGGTGTACTCCTTGTGGTAGAAGAGCAAATATTTGCAGCTACATATATAGCAACAGCAGCAGCGCCAGCCGTAGCTACAACCGCAGCAGCTTCCTACACAGCAGCTTCTTCGACGGCTTCCACAACAGCGACGTCTACAACCGCAACAACTACTACAGCCACTGCAACGACCGCAGCAACAGGTGCAGCGAAAGTTGGATTAGTGATTGTATGTGCAGTAGCTGCAGGAGCACTTGTTGCATCAATATATCTTTCACCTCCGCCATATATACCAAATGACACAGATGAGCCAATATATGACATACATGTGCCGTATGTGCCAGAGCCGGAACCAATAGCGGAGCCCGAGCCAGAGGTGATACCTGACCCAACGCCGGAGCCAGAGCCTGAGCCTGAACCGGAGACGGAACCTGAGGAGACGCCCGAACCGGAGCTCACACCAGACCCAACACCTGCGCCAACACCTGCACCTACGCCTGTACCGATACCAGATCCAACACCTGCGCCAACACCCGCACCAACACCGCAACCCACACCAGACCCAACGCCTGAACCCATCGTAGATAGAACCCAGCAAATACTATCAGCATTAAGTTCGGCAGGTAGTGCAGGAGCTGTAAATTCAATAATTAGTAACTATGGATTTAGTTTTGCGCGTCAAATACAATCTTCAGATGATGAGAACTTTAGGTTCTATGTAACTAATGAAGGAAGCGGAGATATTCTCATAGGCATGGCAACCCACGCTGATGGTACAGGCTGGCGAATGAGATTTCAACATTTTTCAGGAGGCTCAATGCCTACAGACACATTAGCACTAATAAACTTCATGTCATAATGAAATAAGAGGAGACTAATCTTGAGCATTAAAAAGCGAAAAGATACAAAAAACTTGCAGAAATCGAGTTCCTCGAAGCAAGACAGATCAACAAGAAAAAAACTATTAAGTGCAAAAACAGTAACGTTGCTTGCATTAGTAGTCTTGTTGGGTGTTTTATCACAGACAATTATGGCATATACAGAGAACGGTGACTACTATGCGTATATTGAAGATATCCTTGCTACAGGAGATGTAAGCAGTGTTGAAGATACAAGTGAAGCAAATAACGAGAGCGTAACAGAAGAGTATTTGGCTGACGAAACTATATATAATTATTCGGATGAAAATGCAACTGAACATGCTAATAGCACACCTCGTGATGATGTAACATGTGAAGAAGATTACTCAGATAATAGCTATATTGAACTTGTGCCTAGATTTCTTTTTCAACTGCCATATATACATGTGACTCTCAGAGATGGCACTGTATCATACCCTTACGATGTTTTTGATGCCAGATATTATGTAAACACATATCATGGTTATCTACCATACTTTGGCATTGCTATGCATGACATTTATGCACACATTCCATATGGGTGGGAAATAATTGCACGAAGTGTGGAATATGAAGTTTACCGACGTACGGATGGCGAAATTTTTAGTAGCTGTGCTACAGATTTTATACTCAATGTTAGACACGGCTCTCACAGAATGTCTATTAGCGACATATGGTATTTATATACTTGGCATACAATACCTCGATTTGAATTTCTTATAATGCCGACCACAGTACCTCCACCACCGCCTGACTATATAGATATTAGTGTAGAAAAAATATGGCTAAGCGACGAAAACAATTTGCACTTCCGACCCGAAGAAATTGCAATACAACTGCGACGCAATGGTGCGGTATTTGACACAGTAATGTTGAGTGAAGCAGGAAATTGGTCACATGTATTTGAGGACCTACCATTATATGAAGAAGATGATTACGAGGATTATGACGGCAACAATCCCGGTAGAAGCCCCATCACGTGGACGGTTTATGAACCATTTGTACCACATGGATATACCTCAGCGATAATCGGTAATGTAGTAAATGGTTTTGTAATTGTAAATACATTTGAAGCAAATCCAATAATGATTATTGATAAGTTCGTAAATGGTGACTCAGTGTACATGGCGCAAAGTTTAGGAAGCTCGCTCACATATACAATAGCAGTGACAAACATCAGCGATTACACGGCAATGAACTGGATTGTAGTGGATGACCTTAGTGGCTTAACAGGTACGTATATAGCAGATTTCACACTAGCTGATGTAATGCTACCGACTAATGCAACAGCGGTCTTGGAGGATGACGTCCTAATCGTAACTATTGAAAGAGTTAATCCCGGTGAAACTGCAACGATCACAATTAATGTACGACTTTATGATGGAATCACACTCACAATGTATACGCAAAGCTTTGAAAATACAGCATTGTTAAAAGAAATTTTGCCACCCGGATACTATACCGCAGCAATAGATTACTCTATAGCGACAGTTGTACTTCCAACGTTCAAGGAGCCGGAACTAACAAAAATCCCTGATCAAACAGCTGTACATGTGGGAGATACAATTAATTGGGCACTACGCAATTTCCAAAACTTCACCGGTGGCACAGTAACAGACTTTAGAATTGAAGATGTGCCGGGTAGGGGATTAAACTTTACATCAACAACTCTTCCTGCATTCACTAATGGAGCAGGAGTGACATATGAGATTAGATATATGGTCTACGGAAGCAATGTATGGCATATATACACTACAGGAGTTGACGCAAGCCAACCATTTAGTTTCAGCTTACCACAACCGGGTGATTTATATTACACCGTAATCGGCTTCTTCTTCGGAGATGTACCTGCAAACTTCGGATATGGCAATGAAATTATTACAACTTTCGTAGTGAGTGCAGATGCACCGGACAACAGATTGGTTAACAGGTTCTTTGTAAGCTGGAGCGGTTCAGGTCAAGGTAGCGGTACAGGACCGAGTAACGGCTCAGGCAACGGTACTGGACCAGGAAATGGCACAGGACCAGGTAACGGTACAGGTCCGGGGAATGGCACAGGACCAGGTAACGGCACAGGTCCAGGAAATGGCACAGGACCGGGAACTGGTACGGGATCGGGAACTGGTATAGGAAATAATAATGCAGGACGAGAAACAGGAGGAGTTGCAACGGTAATGCCACCAACAGGAGGTACCACAGGCACACTCCCGCAAACTGGCATAGAAAGCACTCCAACAGTATGGATAGCACTATTTTTAGTAAGTGTGCTTGCAGCCAAAGGCACAATAGTATGGTTAAAGACAGGTAAAAGAAAGAGAGGAAAAACATATGATTACTAACACTAACAACAACATTCAAATGAATCATCAAATGCACAAAGATCGTGGGCAACGCAGAGAAGTGATAAGCTTTTCCAGTGTTACAATTGCGGGAGTTTCTGGGCTTCTAAATGAGTTAAAGCAGCTAAGAGCTGACGGAGTACTTTCTCTTGAGGAGTTCGAAGCCAAGAAAAACCGCCTATTCTCATTGCGCTAAGAATGCGCTGTGCTGAGAATATGCAGTAATACTATTTTATCTCTTTGTTTTTATCATTAGTATATGTATAGAAACACCAATTCCTACCATGCTTAATGCAATAATAATCAGGGGCGTTCCCACGATTATCATTGAGATAATCAGCCCGCCCCACAGGAACACTAAGGTTGCAACCTTTCGCAACAGGCTTATGCCTTGTCTAGTGCGATAATTATCAATATATGGACCAAACAGACGGCTGCGTTGTAACCAGTCGTCTAATTTCTTGCTGCTTTTTGCAAAGAAAAAAGCAGATACCAAGACAAAGGGTGTGGTAGGTAATACAGGTAATGTAATACCTACCACGCCAAGTGCCAGAAATATAAAACCTAAAGCAATGAAAAGTAATTTTTTAATAATGACCATTCCTTTTAAACTTACCTCAGTAAGTCAAATCTGTCTGCATTCATGACCTTGTTCCATGCGATGATAAAGTCATGTATAAATTTATCTTTAGCATCATCACTTGCATATACCTCAGCGATAGCGCGCAGTTGTGAGTTTGAGCCGAAAATTAGATCAACCCGTGTTCCTGTCCATCTCTTTTCTCCCGTTTTTCTATCGACTCCATGGAACACATTAGCGTCATCTGTGGTTTTCCACTCTGTTTCCATATCTAAGAGATTGACGAAGAAGTCATTAGTTAGTGCTTCAGGAGTATCTGTGAAAACACCATGCTTGGAGTTATTAAAATTATTGCTTAGCACTCTTAGGCCACCAAGAAGTACTGTCATTTCAGGTGCTGTAAGGTTCAGGAGCTGCGCTTTATCAATTAACAATTTCTCAGGCAGTGTATTGAACTTATTTTTCAGATAGTTTCTGAAGCCATCATAAATCGGCTCAAGAACCTTAAATGAATCAACATCAGTTTGTTCTTGCAGAGCATCCATTCTTCTTGGCTCAAATGGCACACTTACTATGGCTCCTGCGTTCTTTGCAGCCACTTCAATACCGACTGCACCACCCAGAACAATTAAGTCTGCAAGAGATACATACTTTCCGTCTTTGTTAAACAGTTGTTGAATCTGATCATACTTATTCAGCACCGCTTTCAGCTGCTCAGGTTGATTCACTTCCCAAGAATTTTGTGGCTCAAGCCTAATGCGAGCGCCATTTGCTCCGCCTCTGTGGTCTGAACCTCTATATGAAGCGGCGCTTGCCCATGCTGTTTGAATTAACTCAGAGACAGTTAACCCTGAATCGATAATTTTTTCCTTCAATGTATCAATGTCTTGATTATTTATAACATATCCATTGCACATTGGTATAGGGTCTTGCCATAAAAATTCTTCTTTTGGAACTTCTGTACCCCAATAAAGTGTTGAAGGACCCACATCCCTGTGTGTAAGTTTAAACCATGCTTTTGTAAAGGCATCTTCGAATTTTATCGGATTAGCCAAATAGTCTTGAGCGATTTGTTCATATATAGGATCAAACTTAAGGGACATATCAGCCGTGGTCATCATTGGTCTATGTGTTTTTGTTGGATCATGAGCATCAATGACCATATCTTCATCTTCTACATTTTTTGCCAGCCATACATGTGCACCTGCAGGACTTTTAGTTAGCTCCCAGTCATATTTGAGAAGTACTTTTAGATAACCCATATCCCATTTTGTTGGATTTGGCTTCCAAGCTCCCTCAATTCCGCTCCCTATTGTATCACCAGCATTGCCTGTGCCATAGTCACTTTTCCAACCTAAGCCCTGCTCTTCAATTGGAGCAGCTTCAGGTTCGCGTCCGACATGAGTTGCAGGTGCTGCGCCATGTGCCTTACCAAATGTATGACCACCTGCAATCAAGGCGACAGTTTCTTCATCGTTCATTGCCATGCGGGCGAAAGTTTCTCTGACATCCTTCGCAGATTCTACAGGATTTGGAACTCCATCAGGTCCCTCAGGGTTAACATAGATTAATCCCATTTGCACAGCAGCCAGAGGAGAGTCAAGTTGTCGCTTTTCAGAATAACGCTCATCTCCAAGCCACTGAGTTTCTGAGCCCCAGTAGATATCTTCTTGTGGCTCCCATACATCTTCACGGCCACCTGCAAAGCCAATTAGCTTAAGTCCCATAGATTCCATTGCACAGTTGCCTGCTAAAATCATGAGGTCTGCCCAAGATATTTTTCTGCCATATTTTTTCTTAATTGGCCATAAAAGCCTTCTTGCTTTATCCAGATTAACATTATCAGGCCAACTGTTCAAGGGGGCAAATCGTTGTGTACCATCTCTTGCACCACCTCGTCCGTCCATTGTTCGATATGTGCCGGCGCTATGCCATGCCATTCTGATGAAAAAGGGACCGTAGTTCCCATAATCAGCAGGCCACCATGGCTGCGAATCTTTCATTACAGCATAGATATCATTCTTCACTGCTTCGAGATCCAATGTTTTAAACTCTTCAACATAATTAAACTTGCAACCCATAGGGTTACTCAAGTCGGAGTTCTGGTGTAGAACACTCAGATCCAGCTGGTTTGGCCACCAGTCTTTGTTTGTTGTACCTTTAGTGAAATCAGTTCTGTTTGTACTTCCATGCATGCTAATTTCCCTCCCAACTATGCGATTTCTTACTACATTCCTTTATACTTACTTTACATTATTTGTGGTTTTTAGTAAAGGAAGAATATGTGAAAAATTAGTGTATAATCAGCGTTACAACCATGTGGATAAAATCGTGCGTAATTACGATATCAGCATTGCTAATTTTAAGAAAATGCGGTATTCTAAATGCACTATGATATATGATCTTATTATAATTGGAGCGGGGGCTGCAGGACTCTTTGCAGCAGCAAATGTACCTGACGGATTTAGGACGTTGGTTATTGAGAAAACTGACTCGCCTGGCAAGAAGCTACTTCTAACCGGGAGCGGTCAATGTAATTTGACAAATGATGAGCCCATAAAAGAGTTTCTTAATCGTTATGGAGAAAATGGAAAGCAACTACGTCCGATATTATTTCCGTTTTCCAATCAGGCGCTAATGGAATACTTCGAGAGCTATGGTCTGGCTTTAACTGTTAGAGATGACGGGAAAGTGTTTCCTGCATCCATGAAAAGTAAAGATGTTTTGAATCTTCTCCTTGAGCTTGTTAAAAGCAAGGGTGTTGAGCTTAGGTATAATACTTATGTTACTGAAATAAGTAGAACCACACATCACGTTGAGATCTCTTGCAATAATAAAACAACACCGTTTGATAATTCAGATGGGTACAGATATTGTATACACACATGTGTGAACCCAAAGAAATTACATGACTCAGATGATTCTAAAAATTTCGAAAATACAAAAGACTCAAAATCAGAGGGACAATTTTTTGCCAAGAGTTTGCTTGTGGCAACAGGAGGGGAGTCGTACCCTAAAACAGGTTCTGACGGTTCTATCTTTGAACGCCTTGAGCATTTAGGGCTAAAGCTTGTGCCACGTCGTCCTGCACTGACTTCTATATATGTCGAAAATTATCCATATGAAGAGCTTTCAGGTCTTACTTTTCCAACTGTCACAGCAAAAGTTGGGTTGCACAAGTGTGAGGGAAGCTTGTTGTTTACACATAAGGGTTTTTCAGGACCACCGATACTAACACTATCTCGATATGTTGAAGCCGAAGATAAGTTAACCATTAACTACTTACCGGGCAGAACCGCAGATGAACTAAGAATGGATTTAATCAAATTATCGTCAGGTGAACAAAAGCAGATATTAACTGTATTGGAGTCACTGACAAAACTACCACGAAGCTTTCTGGAGAATGTGTGCAGTAGGTGTGATATAAATAAATCAGAGAAAGCATCACGCCTTTCAGGAAAGCAAATGGGTAATCTGGCGGATAGGCTTACTAATGATTCACATATAATAAGTGGTACAGGTGGATTTGCTTCTGCCATGACAACTGCAGGTGGTGTTGACTTAGACGAAATAAATCTACAGACAATGGAAGCTAAGCGTTATCCCGGCTTACATTTTGCAGGTGAAGTACTTGACGTTGACGGTGACACTGGAGGATACAATCTACAATTCGCATTTTCATCCGCAATGAGGTGCATATGCAGTATACTTTAACACGCTCTCGTAGAAAAACAATCGCAATACATATAATAAACGGAGCGGTGGATGTTCGTGCTCCTTTGTTTGCAACGAAGCGAGATATTGACAGGTTTGTTTTGTCTAAAGAAAAATGGATAAAAGAGAAACTGGAAAAATCTGTTAATCAAATCGAGAAACGTGAGAGCTTCAATATTGACTATGGTGCTAGAATATTATTCCGTGGCAGAGAATATCCAATAGTTGCCAGAGAAGGTATACATGTGGGGTTTGATGAAGTACAATTTTATATGCCACCCAACTTTAGCTCTGAACAAGTAAAAAACGCATGTGTGCAATTGTATCGTATGCTGGCAAAGGACGTATTGACAGACAGGGTGTCGGACTATGCTGAGCTAATGAAAGTCGCGCCGACAGCAGTGAAAATCAATAGTGCAAAAACCAGATGGGGGAGTTGCTCAGCAAAAAAGAGTCTTAACTTTTCATGGCGCATAATAATGGCAGACGATGATGTGATTGATTATTTGGTGGTACACGAGTTGGCACACATAACAGAAATGAATCATTCTAAACGTTTTTGGACAGTTGTGGAAGGTGTACTTCCTGACTATAAGGAGCGGCAAAAACGATTAAAGCAACTACAGCACCGACTAAGTGGTGAAAACTGGGAATGATGGCAATGACAAGTAAGAAAAAACTAACGTCATTCTGCGGGATGTCTGCAGAAAAAAACCAATGTCATTCTGCGCGTAGTCGCAGAATCTATACAGAGGATATATTGGCAAAGTTAAAAGGAGGAGTTTGATGAAAGTTTTATATGCAGCTAGTGAAGCACGACCATTTGCCGCATCAGGTGGATTGGCAGATGTTGCGGGAAGCCTTCCGCAAAGTTTGGTTCGTAAAGGTGTGGATTGCCGTGTGGTATTACCACTATATTCCACCATATCAAAGGAACTGCGTGCCAACTTCAAGTTCTTATTTGAGCTTGAAATCTATGTAGCATGGCGAAGCAGAAAATGTGTTGTATGCGAAACGGTCTATGATGGTGTGACATATTACTTCATTGAAAATGATGATTATTTTGCGAGAGATACACTATATGAAGAGTTCGACAATGCAGAGCGATTTGCATTTTTCTGCCGTGCAGTATTAGAAATGTTGCCGAAAATTGGATTCAAGCCCGATGTTATTAATGCAAACGACTGGCAAACCGCCTTAATTCCTGTATTTCAAAATGTGTATTATTCAAAGAATGAGTGGTATTCGGGAATAAAGACAATCATTACTATACATAACATTGCGTTTCAGGGTATATATGGGTATGATGTGTTTCACGATGTTCTTGGGCTTCCTGAGTGGGCTGTAGATTTGATTGAATTTAACAATAATATCAACTTTCTTAAAGGTTCAATGCAAGCAGCTGACTCGATAATAACTGTTAGCCCGACCTATGCAAAAGAGATTGCAGGACAGCATTCAGATAATACTGATTATGATTTTGGTCAAGGTCTTACACCTTTTCTCAATAAGGAAATGTGGAAGTTGAGCGGGATTATCAACGGTGTTGATATGAATGCGATTAATCCATCAAAAGACAAGCATCTTTATTCAAAATACAGGTCAACAACATTTCAAAGAGGGAAGAAGGTCAACAAGCTCAAGTTGCAGGAAAGACTTGGCTTAGAGGAAAACGCAAATGTCCCATTAATGAGCATGGTGACAAGAATTGACGCTATGCAAAAAGGCTGCCAGCTCGTTCTGGAAGTTATGAATAGTGGACTGCTTGACAGCTATGACTTTCAGTTTGTACTGCTCGGCAGTGCTGCCGACGGGGATGGGGAAGGCAAGCATATGGAAGAAGCCTTCAGACAGCTTGAAGCGAAATATCGCGGTCGAGTGGTTGCATATATTGGTTTTGTGCCGGAGCTTGCTCAGAAAATATATGCAGCGTCAGATATATATCTTATGCCGTCAAAATATGAGCCATGTGGACTTTCACAAATTATGGCACTAAAGTACGGTACAATTCCTGTTGTTCGTGAAACAGGAGGACTTGCAGATACAATTCAAGATAGTATGGACGGAAACGGAAATGGTTTTACTTTTAAAGGATATAATGCAGAGGAATTTCGCCATGCAATCGAGCGTGCTTTGCAAGGGTATCAAGACCGTAAAGGCTGGAACATCTTGACGCAAAGAGCAATGGAGCGTGACTTTAGTTGGGACTCAGGCCCGGCGAATGATTATATTAAGTTATACAAGAGCCTCATAGGTAGTAGTGGCAACGACGACGATAGCGCCGATAGCAACGACGACAGTAGTAAAGATAACAGTAGCAAAGACAAAATTAGCAAGAGTGCCAACAACAAGGGCAAAAAGGGCAAGGCAAAGTAAGCCTTTACACCAACGGTTTAAAATCAATAGCGCCATGCTTGCAAATTGGGCAAACAAAATCATCAGGTAAAGTATCATCCTCGAAAATGAAACCGCAAATTTTGCAGACAAAGCCTTTTTGTTTTTCGGTGGGCTTCTCTGGTTTGGGCTTTATATGATCAAAGTAATATTGATAAGTAACGCTTGGTTCGCTTGATAAAACAAAGGATTCTGTGACATCAGCAATGAATAACGTGTGAGTACCGCAATCATAAGAATCTAAGACCTTTGCAGATATTACGCTATTTGAGTGCTCAGGTATGTATCGCAAACCATTTGTTGAACGGTCCTCATAACTGACGTTTGCAAACTTATCTGTATCTTTTCCACTTGCAAATCCAAACTGCTTAAAAACATCAAAGGGCACGTTTGTGGATAGTATAGAAACATTAAACGCACCTGTTTTCACAATCATATCATGTGTGAAATTACCCTTATTCACCGCAATGGATATGCGCAGTGGTGACGAAGTAATCTGCATGGCTGTATTGATAATGCAGCCATTATCCTTTTCTCCATCTTTTGCAGTCAAGACAAACAGTCCATACGATAGTTTATTCAATGCGGATGTGTCGATAAAATTAGTGTTACTCATGAAATTATTCCTTTCAAATCAGTGCTTTGGGTTGCCGTGACGGTCAAAATTTTTGTGTAGAGCCACTTCTGTTAGTATGATATTTGCGAAGATCATTACTGCATGGGCAATTATAATGATTATGCCTGCAGTACGGATTACAGAAGTACTATCGCCCATTATAGCAAATAGAGTAATCAATGAGCAAATAAGTAATATCGCACCCATTCGCCACATTAGCTTGCCCGCATAAACATTACCGAAATGCCAAGTTTCATGATTCTTCATGGACATGGGTGTTCTGTAGCCAAAAATGAGATTAATCCTCTTAGGTGCGGCAAGAGAAAACCATAATCCAAAAGCAATCATTATTCCCGACATTACTATTACGACTAAAAGAATAATTCCCCAAATATTCATGATACTCATCCTCTCATTAAACGGTTTGAAATAGTGAAGTTCTATGATATACTCTACATACTATATCGATATAAAAAGGAGAGAACTTTACCTATGAATGAAACATTAAAGAATATAAATCAACGTTATACATGTCGTGATTTTAAAACAACTCCACTTTCTGATGATCAAATAGAACAGCTAGTCATAGCAGCTCTCGCTGCACCTAGTGCAAGAAACCTTCAGCCTTGGCATGTGGTTGTTGTAACAGACAAAGCAATAATTGAAGATTTTGACGCAGAGGGTATGGACATTGTAAGTAAATACGAAGATAAGAGTACATATGATCTTTTCAAATCACGTGGTGGGAAAATGTTCTATGATGCTCCATGTCTTGTGTTGGTACTATCTGATGGTTCAAAGTGGGGGACACTTGATAGTGGAATACTGTGCCAGAATGTTGTGCTTGCAGCAGAGTCAATGGGGCTTGGAACATGTATCGTAGGAATGGCTGGTGTGCCACTTAATGGACCAAGAGCGAAAGAGTATGCCGAGCGTCTTAATTTTCCCAAAGGATATGAGTTTGCCATTGGTGTGCTTGTGGGTGAGATTAACTCAGGCAAAGAGCCACATGAGCATGATAGAAATAAAGTTTCTTATGTGATGTAAGTAGAGTAGCGATAATGATTTTAAATAATAAAGTGGAGGAATAGAAATTGAACGGTTTTACATTTTGGAGTCCGACGAAGGTCGTGTTTGGAAAGGACACAACAAAACTTACAGGCAAAGAAGTTAAAGAGTTTGGTGGAACAAATTGCCTGGTATTCTACGGTGGCGGAAGTGCAGTAAAGAGCGGTGTGCTTGATGTTGTTACTAAGTCACTGGAAGCAGAAGGCATTAAGTACTCATGTATAGGCGGAGTGCAAATAAATCCACTTTTAGAGTTTGCTCAAAAAACAGTAGATGATAACAAAGACAAGGGCTTTGATTTTGTACTAGGTGTAGGTGGCGGTAGCGTAATTGACACAGCTAAGGCAGTAGCGCATGGTCTTGCTTCGCCTGACACACCGATATGGGATTTCTTTTCACTAAAGACGGAAGTAAAAAAATCACTGCCGGTTGGTACAGTGCTGACTATAGCAGCTGCAGGCAGTGAAACAAGTATGTCTGCGGTTCTTACAAACCAAGAGCTGGGGATAAAGCGTGGTCTTAGTACACAGTTTAATAGGCCAAAGTTTGCAATTATGGACCCGGTGCTGACATATACTCTGCCACCACGCCATACAGCATGTGGTGTCACAGACATACTAATGCATACACTTGACAGATATTTTGCACCTGATACAACTAATGCTGTAACAGATGAACTTGCAGAAGCATTAATGCGTGTCATCATTAAATATGGTGAAGTTGTTATGGAAAAGCCGGAGGACTATAAAGCGAGAGCAGAGTTAATGTGGGCAGGGAGCTTGTCACATAATGGTATTACCGGATTAGGTCAAACTCTGGACTTTGCGGTACATCAGCTGGGCCATGCTCTTTCGGGCAAGTATGATATCCCACATGGGGAAAGTCTTTCAGTTGCATGGGCAGCATGGGCAAGATATGTCTATCGCTCTGACGTAGCACGATTTGCGAGATATGCACGTACTGTTTGGGGTGTACAAAACGCTGATGACGAGTCAGCAGCATTAGAGGGCATTGCAAAAACAGAAGACTATTTCCGCCTTATTAAGATGCCTGTTACATTAACAGAGGCAGTGGGTGAAGGTTGCAAGAATGATGTTGAAGAGCTTGCAGATTCTTGCACATATCAGCAAATGCGCACCATAGGTTCATTTAAAGTCTTAGACTATAACGCAATAAAAGACATATTCGCAGCGATGGTGTAATGATTCAGAAATATCCTGCCTATCTTTCATCAGTCACTGCATTTACAATCCTTTCCTAGACTTTGCGCATCCGTGCGCAAGGTCTAGGCGCTCCGCGTCCATGCTTCGCTTATCGGATTTGTAAATACAGCGGACTGATCGTAGGCAGGATATTTATTTAACTCTATAGAACAAACTTCTCTATCACTTCGGCGACAGCGTCATCGTCATTTGATACAGTGACATAGTCGCAAACTGCTTTTATTTCATCCTCAGCATTGTCGACAGCAACACTGAATCCTGCATACTTGAGCATACAGATATCATTGAAGTTGTCACCGATTGCAATCATATCACTTCTATCGATATTGAAGTGTTTGCCGATTTCTTCAAGAGCGGGACCTTTACCGGCGTTATTACCAATGAACTCTAAGTAAGGTGGCATTGATGAAGCGCATGTCAATCTATCTTCGAAGTAAGCACTCATTTCTGCAGACAGTTTCTTTATATTCTCGGGATCATCAATCCAAAGAACCTTAGAAATGCCTTTGACCTCGTCCTTTATTGTGGCGAGGTCTTCTACTATTGTCATATCAGGACTGTTCGCACGGGATTTGTAACCTGTTGTTTTTTCATGCTCCGAGTTTGCCCAAAGTCGTGGGCCTGTCCAAACGATTTGTGAAACCCCAAGCTTTTGACCAAGTTCAAATGCCTCAATGGCAAGGTCAAAATCTAAGAATCTTTCAAAGAGTAACTCTTCAGTTTTACACATATATGCTTCTGCGCCATTTAGTACGATAAATGGCATGTTTTTGGTTATAATATCATTAACTATTTGTGCGTTACCAAATGGCCTGCCTGTTGCGACAACAAACATTACACCTGCATCTACAGCTTTTATAATAGCTTGTTTATTACGCTCTGAAAGTGCAGAATCCTCATTGAGAAGCGTGCCATCCATATCACATGCAATCAGTTTATATCTCATAAATAAAGTAATCCTTTCAAATATGCGTCTTTTAAAAGCGGTGTTGCTTAACTAAATCTAACAGAAAAACAAGGAAAGTGCAAGCAAAATGCTTTATGGTAATATTGCACAGAATCTCAACACAAAATATGTGCATAACGACCAATAAAGCTTCGTGCTGAAAGTTAAGTTTGGCGATTCTAGAAATTGACTTATTGACTAATTTGCTTTATCATAGGTACTGTAGAAAAAGAAAAGGAGGCATGAGAAATGACTACTGGTACAAAGAGACGCGTGCATATGGAATCAGAAAACAGTATGAATCTCGCAAACGTTAATCTCATGCTGCCTGAAAAAAGGCTTTTGCTGTCCAGCCATTAAAAAATGGGTATAATTTACGAATTACGGTCGAAAGCTAAAGTTATAGCTTTCGACCGTTTTCAATAAGTCAAATACCAATTATAAATACTTATATATGTTGGTATTAGGAAACAGAAGATGTACAAATTAATGAAAGAACAGTACATCGGGTAGGAGAAAAGGAGAATAAAAATGAATACTGAATACACAACTAGAATTTTCAACGCGTTTACAATTGAAGCAAATAATGGATCAATAAAACTTTCAGCAAATGAGCAAAGAAAATATCGCCCACAAATTGACGAAATAATCTGTCAAGACCTGGAAGGATATGCACTAAAAGAAGCTTTATTCATTGTTGACAACATTCGTGAAAACAAAATGAAAATCAAATGGTCTGCAGTAAATGTGTGGAAAGTAAAATTCAGAGGAAGACATGTATGTGATCTGACTGTAGTGCATGGCGCACTTCGTATCGGTCATGTCAGCGACATTCTTGCAAAACGCGTAAAGTATATGTCAAACGACTTCGAATACACAAGACGTTTAGTAGATGCTATTTCAAACTCAATGGTTCAAGAACCGGCAACAAGCATGGCAGCAGTTTAGTTGAATTGCATTATGCAATACCACTTACCCCTAAAAATTATACCACTTAGCGGCGACTGTTTACCAGTCGTCGTTTTGCTATTGTAAGTTAGTTTTTCATTTGCTAAAGTACAGATACTAACAAGGTCGAGAACAAATCAAACAATGAAAGGACGAACTAAAATGTCAAGATATTATTTATCAAATCTAAAGCAGGCGATCGGTCAAGCGTTTCGTATGAGCAAACGGAAGCATATGCAAGATTTTAACCTATACACAAATGCTGAAAGCATAAGATATACAAAAACTATGGTGGATGTGCGATTAGTGTAGAAAAACAGTTGTATTATTTAGCAAAATACTGATATACTAGTGTTTTGTTACATCTAAAGGTTTAGATGAAACAGAACACTAAGATGCGGTAGATTTGACAGAAAAGGATGTGAAACAGATTGAAAATGCGTATTGAGCTAACTGATGGTTCAGCAGAGGACGAAGTTATTGTCCGCTGTAGCCGGGTTGACGCTAATGTGCAAAAACTTCAAGAGTTTCTAATTAATCTGTCTGCGCCAAAGCTGATATTTTACAAAGGTTCAGAAGAATATTACTTACCACTTGAAGAGATAATATTTTTTGCAACAGAAGGGGAGCAGGTGTTTGCTCACACAGGTAATGATGCATTTAAAGTAAAGCATAGACTGTATGAGCTTGAAGAACTACTTCCACGATTTTTTACTAGAGTTTCAAAAGGTACGATTGTAAATACTAAGCAAATTTACGCAATTGACAGAAATCTAACATCCGCAAGCCGAGTGAGTTTCAGTAGCACACATAAGCATATATATGTTTCGCGACATTATTACAGAATGCTAAAAGAAAAAATGGGAGATAACAGAGATACGTAAACGGTAAGGTTTGAAACAAACGTCATTCTGCGCGTAGTCGCAGAATCTCATAAGTGCAAAATGGCAGCAAGAAAGAGAGGTATAGATCATGGATAAGAAAACGAAGAAAATAACAAGAAAAATATCATGGGGATTGTTTTGGCTACTTTTGGCCGGATTAATCATGGCCAACTATTTTGGTGGATTTGTGAGCTTGAGTGCATGGAGCATTATTATTGGAGCGATTGCGCTGGTAGTGCTGTTTAACTGCTTTGCGTCACTATCCTTTGGCTCTTTACCAATTCCGCTGGCAGCACTATATTATATTTTCCAAGACCCACTGGGACTGCCATTTGTAGCATTTTGGCCACTGGCATTAGTCACACTATTATTGACAATAGGCTTACATATCCTGCTACCAAAGCAATTTAATATTAATAGATATATTCATATTAACACTGGTATCGGAACAAGAACCAGAAGAGAAAAGAAGATAAAATATGACAAATACGGCAACGTTATTGATCGTGATGAAGATGCAGATGTTGTCATTGACAGAGGTCCTGACAGCAGAAATAAGGATGAATATGTAGGCGCAGGCAACAAAACAAAAATAAACGAAGGTGATGATCCAAATAATCCATATATAAGTGTTTCATTTGGTGGTGCTAGTAGATATCTACATGCTGATAACCTTGAAACTGCAGATTTTAATTGTAGCTTTGGTAGTTTAGAAGTGTTTTTCGACAATGTAACCCTGAGTCCCAACGGCGCCGAAGTTGATGTAAGCTGTAGTTTTGGTAACATTGAGATTTATGTGCCACCACACTGGCGTGTAATAGATGATTTAAATTCTTCTTTGGCAAGTGCTGAAGTAAGTCGCAAGTTGCAAAACAACGATGCAGATGCACCCACATTAAGAATAACGGGTGATGTGTCATTGGGTAATGTAGAGGTAAAAAGAATAAAGGGCTATGTTTAGCGAACTGCGTTCGCAGGGGTTAGGGATTAGGGGCTAGGGGCTGGTAAACGAAGAAGATAGCGCCTGGCAGTCACAAATACATTATACGAGGAACAATTCTTGATAGGTTTAGGAACGATAGTAAACTTTGGAGCTATAATAGTAGGCGGAGCGCTGGGACTTGTGTTAAAACGAGTCCTGGCGAAGCGTATTATGGACACAGTAATGCAAGGGATTTCCCTTGCTGTAATGATTATCGGAATAAGTGGCACACTAGCTGCGGCCTTTATAATTGTCGATAATCAAATTATAAGTGAACATGTTTTGATCATGATAATATCTCTTGCAGTTGGTGGACTAATTGGTGAGCTGTTAAAAATTGAAGAAGGGCTAAAGTCATTCGGTGCATTGTGTGAGAGAAAACTTACAAAACCTGATGATGAATCAACTTTTGCTCAAGGATTTGTAACTGCGACATTGGTATTTTGTGTAGGATCTATGGCAATAGTAGGCTCTCTTGAAGATGGTATCAATAGAAACCCGGACATACTCATTGCCAAGTCTGTTATTGACGGAATAGCTGCAATGATTTTTGCTTCTGCAATGGGAGTAGGTGTGCTGTTTTCGGCATTTACAGTTGCTATATATCAAGGAACAATCACATTGCTTTCGGTTTTTCTGGCACCGTTTTTAAGCGAGATAGTTATTCAACAAATGTCCCTTGTTGGCTCGATTCTTATAATGAGTATTGGACTTAATATGTTGAAAATTGGCAAAATAAAAACGGGCAATTTACTGCCCGCAATATTTATTCCTGCCATATATCATTTAATAATGAATATTTTTAACTGATGCTTCACTTATGTATAGAAATACCTAGCGCACTTCAACCGTAAAACGCTCGATAATATCACATGGGTTCCACGCAAGTTTTGCTTTGCGGAGCCCTTCGTCATCAAGATCATCCTCTCGATTTACGAACTTAACTCCATCCCCTAAATGCATTGAAACGAATTCACTCGCTATCTTTGGATAAGCACCACGATAATCTCTGTCAGCTTGCTCAACGTTAACATAGAGTGTATCACCTAAAAGTGTACCGAATGTAAAACCAACAAGATGATTTTCTACATAGAGTGCCAAAGTTGAGAAGCCATATATATCCAAGTTATCAAGTGCTTCCAACATTTTTTTGTTGCCTTCATAGAAGACATCTGACGTGCCATGTATTAGATTTTGCGCTATGAAATCCTTAACATCATGTGCATTAGAACTTGAAATTTCTTCAAACCGATGGGACCAAGTACGGTCGAAATAATTCATGTGGTTGCGTTTGCCATGTAGTTTGCGTCCTGTGAGCGTAGCCATAGCATCTGCACAATATAAATAATCACCGCCGAGATTACCAAGCCCTATATCTATACTGCTGTAATGGCGCTTTAAGGTTTCAATTTCAACCTTTGGTACATAACAAAATGTTTTTGGACCCGGCTGATATGAGTCCAGAACACCAAGCGCGTGCTCTAAATTATCAGATATTGGCAACATGTATTCAACTTGATCTTTTTCAACCTCTACACGCAAAAATAAGCTGTTTTCATAGACAGCAAACTCTACAGGCCACATATCACGCCACATCAAAACTGTGCCAAATACGTAGTCACAAAGCCTTGAATATGTATGTGTAAATAATGGCTTTATTTCCTGCGCATTAGCAAGTGTTAATCTATTAAACTCCAACATGGAATACAAAACACCCCTTATTCTCTTAAAATTATCGCCTGATTATATTGCTTTGCTCTAATTTTCACTCGTTCGGTCATGCCCGAGCAAGCTCGGGCGCGACTCTCACTTCGCTCGATTATATCACATTTTTTCAAAAATGGAAATTTTTAAGAAAAAATTAAATGTTCACACTCAGTTCAAATTATAGTGCTAAAATAACTACACAATATATGTTACATAAAAGGACAATGAAATGCTGCGATTGAAAAGTATAAAAAAATCTTACACAACCGCCGGCTTTACGCAAAATGCGTTGGACGGCGTTTCTATTGCGTTTAGAGATAATGAGTTTGCTGCTATATTAGGGCCATCAGGCTCAGGTAAAACAACAATGCTCAATATCATTGGAGGTCTTGATCAATATGACTCCGGTGACTTAGAAATCGATGAAATCTCGACGAAAAACTACAAAGCAAGTGATTGGGATACCTATAGAAACAACCGTATAGGCTTTGTTTTTCAAAGCTATAACTTGATCCCACACCAGAGTGTGCTTTCAAATGTAGAGCTTGCTCTTACGCTGAGTGGTGTTTCAAAAAGGGAGCGACGCAAGCGTGCTATTGAAGCCCTAACTGAAGTTGGGCTGAAAGATCATATACGCAAAAAGCCGGGACAACTCAGTGGCGGACAGATGCAACGTGTCGCAATTGCCCGTGCAATTGTAAATGATCCGGAGATACTCCTCGCTGACGAACCAACAGGTGCGCTAGATACATCAACCAGTAAACAGGTCATGGAGCTACTTGAGCGAATAGCTAAAGACCGTCTGGTAATAATGGTTACCCATAACAATGAGCTTGCAGAAGAATATGCAACTCGTACAGTTCATCTCAAAGATGGAAAAGTTATATCAGACACTAATCCATATGATCCTGCTACAGAAGATGGACGTGCTGGTCGTGAGCCACGGAAAGCGAGAATGTCGTTTTTTACTGCATTAATGTTATCATTCTCAAACTTAATGACGAAAAAGGGGAGAACTATCACAACTGCCTTTGCAGGTTCAATAGGAATTATTGGGATTGCAACAATTCTTGCACTTTCTAATGGTATAAATGAGTATATTCGAAACATAGAAGAAGAAACACTGAGTATGTATCCACTGGCGATTCAAACTCAGGGATTTGACCTGTCAGCATTCTTTGGTGGCGGTGACGATAATGGTAGTCCTCATGCACCTACAGAGCCACGACAAGAGCGACCGCCTGATACTGTTCGTGAGATGAGAATCATGGAAACAGTTTTTGCCACACAAAATATCAACGACTTGGAAGCACTAAAAACATATTTCATTGAGAATGAAGAAACCATGTCCAGATATGCCAGTGCAATCCATTACATGTTCGACATAACTCCACAGATTTTTCTGGCTGATACATCAAATGGTGTTGATCAGATCAATCCCGACTCGATATTTTCCCCAATGATGGGTGGCGCAGATATGGGTCCGGCCGGTGGTGGTATGTTTATGCCCAGCATGAATGTGTTTTTTGAAATGCCAAACGAACCGGCATTATATGAAGACCAATACGATATACTGGCGGGTCGTTGGCCGGAAAACTATGACGAAACAGTGCTTGTTTTGGGATTTGGCAGAAGAATAACAGACTTTATGCTCTTTTCCCTAGGGGTGCGTGATCGCTCAGAAATGAGAGCTATGTTCGAATCGGTTATGATGGGTGAAGACATGGAGTTTGAAATCTCCGAGAGTGACGGTGATTTTTCTTTCGATATCTTTATGGAGATGTACTTTAGAGTCGTCCAACCTGCAGACTGGTTCCAATATGATGACACATTTAGTGTATGGGTTGATAGATCCGGTGATGAGGCATTTATGACGGATCTTATTAACGACGGGTTGCAACTAAGAATCGTTGGAATAGTACAACCGAGCCAAGATGCAACAACAAATGTATTAGCAATGGGTGTTAACTATACTCCACAGCTAATAGAGCATTTGATGTTACAAGCCGCAAATAGGAGCATTGTCAGAGAGCAACTGGATAATCCTGATGTGAATGTAATAACCGGGAACACATTTGAATATGAGCTGGAAAACCCGGAATCTCATTTTGATTTTTCTCGAATACTTTCTGTTGATGAAGATGTTTTTCGTGATGCAATGGACTTTGAGGATATGTTTTCATCCATGGATTTTGATGATTTAGATCTAGGAAGTATGAACTTTGATCTGGGTGGTATGGATTTTGGTAATCTAGATATGTCAGGATTAAACTTAGGTAATCTAAATTTTGATATGCCTGATCTGAGTGGTTTAGACTTTAGTAATATTGATCTAGGCAATCTTGACTTCGGGAATATTGATATGTCAGCAGTGCCTCCGCCTGAGGTTGATATTGGAGCGTTAGTACAAGCTATCGCAGCACAAGTTGATATTCCGCCTGACATACTAACAGACGTTATTACAACAATTATTACGGGCTTTTTTATGGAAAACCCGACCATGCTGATTCCACCTTTAGATATACCGGCGATTATGATGGCTTTTGGTGAGTACTTATCAAGACCGGAGATACAAGAGATGATTCTTGCTCAACTTGATGAATCAGTCAATGTAGGTGATCTTGAAAATCAAATCAATGCTGCGGTACAAGAATTTTTAGTGACTGCCATGCAAGCCTATATGAATCAAGTGGCGACAATGCTTCAAACACAAATGCAACTAGCCATGCAAACTGCGTTGCAGAATACAATGCAAGCAGTTATAGAGCAGGTAATGGGGCAAATTATGCACGGTATGACGACTCAGATTGGTTCTGCACTGGAGTCAGTTATGATGGGTGCAATGGGGCAGATTTCAAGTCAAATGCAAAGTGCAATGGCGGGGATAGGTTCTCAGATTGAAGAGGGCATAACAGAAGCGTTTGAGGGCATTGCAGAGCAAATGCAAGAAGCTATGGAAGGCTTTGATGGCGAGGCTCTTGCAGATGCATTCCAGTTTGAAATGGGTGAAGATGAAATATTCGACCTTATGCAAGCAATAATGAATCCATCTGTTAGCAGTTATAATCACAATTTAAGTATGCTGGGATATGCAAATCCAAGTGTACCTGCTCAAATCCTTATATATCCGCGTAGTTTTGATGCAAAGCAGGAAATAATAGCAATACTGGATGATTACAATGCGAGAATGGAAGCTGCAGGGGATTATGAAAGAATCATACATTATACAGACATTGTTGGCCTTATGATGTCAACAGTTACAGATATTATCGACATGGTTAGTTATGCACTTGTATCGTTCATTTCGGTAGCCTTAGTTGTTTCGTCAATTATGATAGGCGTTATAACATTTGTATCTGTACTAGAACGTAAAAAAGAAATCGGAATCCTTCGTGCAGTTGGCGCCAGCAAAGGAAATATCCGACTTGTTTTTAACGCAGAAACATTAATTATTGGATTTATCGCAGGTGTCATTGGTGTTATAGCTACAGTGGGTATAATTATTGTCGCAAATATAATACTCTATAATGCGCTTGGTATTGTACAGCTTGTAATCTTGCCTGTAGGTGTGCCGATTGTATTAATTGCAATCAGCATGTTCTTAACATACATTGCGGGACTAATGCCTGCGTCCGCAGCAGCAAGCAAAGCTCCGGTAGAAGCTTTACGAAGCGAATAGGTTTACATAGCACTCAATTGGCGTGCCATTAGGTCATGATTTGATGCGTTGCGGATTGCAGTTTCTTTTGTAATCACACCACTTCGCAGCAGCTTTAATATATATGCATCCATGCTGATCATATCTTCTTGAGCGGATGTTTGTATAACGCTGTCGATTTGGTGAGTCTTGCCCTCGCGAATGATATTGCTAATGGCATTATTTACTCGCATAATTTCGAATGCGGGCACTGAACCTCCATTTACATCAGTTAATAACCGCTGAGATACGACCATTTTAAGGGACATGGAGAGCTGTACACGCACTTGCTGTTGCTGCTGATGTGGGAATATGTCAATAATGCGATCAATGGTATTTGCTGCACCAACAGTGTGCAAAGTGGAGATAACCAGGTGACCTGTTTCTGCAGCTGTTATTGCAGTTTTGATTGTTTCGTGATCGCGCATTTCACCTAATAGTATAATATCAGGAGCTTGGCGTAAGCTGGCACGAAGCGCGTCCATATATGAGCTTGTGTCCGTAGATATTTCTCTTTGACTAATTAAACTCTCATTATCCGTGTGAAGATACTCAATGGGATCTTCCAATGTGATTATATGGGAGTTTCTTGTTTTATTTATTGCATCTATTACACAGGCAAGTGTTGTGGATTTTCCGCTACCTGCAGGTCCTGTGACGAGTGCAAGTCCATCAACTTCTGATGCAAGGCTCATGACACTCTCATGTATGTGTAGGTCTTTGTAGTTTGGAATGTTAAATAGCACAACACGAATAATCGCTGCCATTGTGCTGCGTTGACGGTATGTATTGACTCTAAATCGAGCCAATCCGGGAATGGTAATAGGGAAGTCATCATCACCGCGTTCAATGTACTTTGTCATGTCTTTATTCGCAATTTCGTATAGACATGTGATAAACGCTTCTGCTTCATCAGAACCTATAGTTTCTCCCTTTTGAGCGAGGATGACGCCATTTTTCTTAAACGTAATTTGCCGTCCTGCTCCTACGAAGATGTCAGATACACCTTCATTAACAGCACGTTCCAGCCAGTTTAATACAATTTCTGTTGTGTTGTTCATAGACATGAATATATTCCTTTCAACAGCCGCCCATCATATGTAATTTCCATATGCGAGCATGCTACCTAGCCCCCTTGCCAAACATTTATTGTGTCATCAAATTTCCAATCATCCGTAGCATACATTCTCCAACTGAGTATATCGAATGTGTCTTCTTGAAGCAGTATGTTTACATATAGTACTTTTATTTCTGATATGTCGCAAAAGAAGTATATGGTTTTGGCGTTGAGGGTTTCGTCCCATCGAATATGTATTTCAACGCCTTGTATTGTTGTTGGTATTGTGTCAGCGGTGAGTATTTCATGCAATATGTACTCGGCTAGTGCGTCTGCTTCATAGTAGTTTATTACGAGTTCTGCTCTTGCGTCTACCATAGCCTTTTCATTTCCAGCGACGACGTAAGTGATAAGTGAGAAGATGGTAAGGCATAGCACGGCAAACACCAACACTATTGATGCGCTGCCGACTCCAATTCCTGCCTTGTTCATATTCTCACTATCCTTTCCTAGCTGTTAGCGGTAGTGTGATTAGCTCTTCGCCTGTTGCTCGATTGATGTTTAGTTGGCCGGTAACCAAGCGCAGCTCACCTGTGGTTTGTTGTGGCTTATCGAACATAATTGTAAGTATATACTGTGCATCTTCGGTATTGTGATTAATAGTTTGCCAATCATGGTCATAGTATACTATTATACTTGATGGGATTGAGTCATGTATATCACCTGAGCTTACTCCACCCAGTATATTAGCTATTGCATTTGCGTTGCCGCTGGTTGCTTTGAATACTTCTGCTCCGCTTTCTGCTTTATGTAGTGCGTGGCTTAGTGTGTGGGATTCGTTGGCGTTAACGTATGCTGCCACCATAATGCTGACACATGCAACAGCGCATAGCGCAAATACTGCTACTACAATTAGTTGCTCTATTAAAAATAGTGTTGATTTTGATCGCTGTGTCATGATTCCACCCCATTTAGTTGGAAGTTTCTGCTTCTTGGAGATAATAGCAAGTTCATATCGCCAAGTGCAACTTGAATGAGTTCATAATCAAGGGTTTCAAAACTTAGGTTGTTTACCTTTACAACCCTCACGCCATCTTCAAGAGAGAACTCAAGATTTGCATCACTAAAGAGTTCAAGTAGCCATCCGTTATGATTGTAAATCACTGTTCTAAACTGTGTCCCATTGATTTGTTCGTTTATTATCAAGGCAGAAACTCCATTAAACTCGCCAACAGTAATGCTTTCGGCGTGGTCGAAGTTTCTGGTTTTAGTCCAAATATATGCAAGTGCTGTGTGTTCACTTTGTCTTTCTGTAGAGATTTCGTTAATATTTCGATAAATGCTTGCACCTAGCATTAATACCATTAATACAGAAATGGCAAAAATGCTAAATACCACCAGCACAAAGACTGTGTCGATACTACGACCATGTGTTTTTCTGTTCATAATGGAATCACCGTAATTTCCGGCAGGATATTTGATGCAAAAATCCTGTAATGTACAATGAATCTTGTTCTGTCAATATAAATTCCAAATCGTGTTTCAATATACTCAATACTCTCTGGATAGCGCCCCTCAATTGCGTAATTCATCACAACAGCACGATGTATGCTATCTTCAAGAATGCGAAGTCCTTCGTCATTACTTGAAGTTTCTGCCTGGCGGAGCCCAACAAAAACCATAAGAATAATGAGAGTAGTAAAAAGAGCAGGGAAAACAGCCCCACGCAAATAATCAAATCCACTTTTTCTATAAATATTCATAGTAAACCTCACAGCTGTTAGCCCACTCTCGACTCCTACCTCATCCTATTGATGTCATTATACCCATTAGTGGGAGCATGACAGACAAAAGAATGACGCCGACAATAACTGACGAAAGAATCACCAGTGTAGGCTCGACTCTGCTTACAATACGGTCTATGCTGTCACGTACATCTGTGTCACTTCTGCGTGCAATTTCTGCAATAGCAATGTCAGCCTTACCGCTGATACTACCAACGGACAGCATTTTACTATCTTGTTTTGATAAAATGCCTGATTTTGATAATGACTCAGATAGTGTTTTTCCTGATTCAAGGAAAGCAACACACTTTTTATGCATTGCATCTACTGCTTTTGAATCACCGCTGACAGCAGATGCAATGCTTATTGATTCTAAAGTATCCAATCCGCTTGCCATTCCCAGTGACATTGCAAAGACAAAACGGGAGGACGCGATTTTACCAAAAATTCCTCGATTGCCCCATTTATTTGTAAATGCTTGTGCTAATCTTTTTCGTATTGTTGGAACCAAGAACATAACTAGTATAATAGCGAAAATTACGCTGAAAACAATTGCTATTCCCACTGCTGCATTTCCCAACCATCCGCCAAACTGCATAAGACGAACAGCAAAGGGGTCCATTTGTGTGCCTAATCGTCCGAATATATCGTTGAAAATAGGCAAGACTTGGACGATAAGTATGAGAACAACTACAATCATCAACAATAATAGGATAGCAGGGTAGAGGACTGCATTCTTAATTGATATACGAAGACGTGTTTGTCTTTCATAATATTCAGAGAGAGCGGTTAATGTTTGAACAAGCCGTCCTGTCTTTTCACCAACCTCAACCATATGTATCATGTACTTGGGGAACACTGATACTTCTTTAAGTGATGTGGCAAATTGATTGCCAAGCACAAGAGAATCATAGAGCTTGTGCATGATTAGTTTGGCTTCTTTACTATGCTCATCCTCGCCCATTACTTGAACGCTGTCAGATAGGGATAGCCCCGCATCAATCAGCATTGCAAGCTCAGAACAAAACAAAGACAAATATGTATTATTCAATATCTTCGCTTTCATCTCGCAACCTCACGTTTTTATGTCTTAGATTCTGCGACTGCGCGCAGAATGACGTTAGTTTTTTCATAAATTATTTTTCGTATGAAAGGGCGAAGAACTTTAATTTTTCGCCCTTTTGCTGCGTCTACGATGAACCTCTACAACAGCTATACAACCGCCACCTAGCATGACAAATATTGCAGGTATGAGCATATTGTGATTCACACCGGTTTGTGGTGCTGGTCCAACAGGACGGACAGGTGTATATTCATTAGTGATTTGTATGGTTACAGCTCCTGATGTTGTTGGCATGATATAGCGTCTAAAAGGTACTTGTGGAGTTGTTACAACATCAAATCCACTGACATTATAATTAATCTCGTTAAAGAAGTATGAGCCTTGTTCAACATCTTCAAATGTAACTCCTTTGACTGCATCAAGCAGGCTAACTTCTTCATAAAATCCAGCTGGTCCTGTAATGGTAATAGCTGCATTCTGTAGATTGCTTTGAATCTGCTCATCAGTAAGACCATTTATGACCTTTAAAATATTCAAGGATTCAGGGTAGTTAGGAACACCCGGAGGAAGTGGAATCACAGGAATGGTGTAGATGTTGTTCATTTGGAATACAACTTGTCGAGTTCTCAGTTGAAGGTCTGAAACAACAAATCTGAAAGGCGTAACGGGGGTGGTTCGTAGGTTATAACCTTCAACACCTGCATTATACTCTTGAACAAAATATGTACCGGGCACTGCATTTTTAATCACAATGCCAAATGGATCAAGTGCTTGTGCAAGTGTAAATGTATGCGCCGTGCCATACATATCGGTTATTACAATTTGCAAATCTGCAAGTTGATCTAAGTAATGCTGATCGGTGGTATCAATTCCTGTAAATAGCTTCCACAGTCTTATAGAACCGGGTGGGCCCCACTCAGGAACATTGTTAATGGTTATAAAGTCGGTTATGGAGCTTACAACTATTTCGCTTGGGAGGTTTGAGTTAATTTGGTTTACTGCATTTGCCAGTAGAGTTTGATTTATATCCGGTTTTATAGTAAAAAATGTGCTAGCCTCCAGTGGACTTGGATTTTGAGGTTGCGGTGAATATCCCATTGGTATGACATCTTCATACAACATGAATAGGAACTGATAGGTAGTATTAATTCCCGGATTATCAAATGTTGCCATTCCAAAGTTGTCTGTGACACGATTTGCCACTAATGGGTAGAAGTTAACTCCATTTATATTCATTGGTGGGTCAGTGATTCCATATGGCGGTGCTCCCGGATTTTGTAAGTCAGTAACATACAAAGTGAATTGCGCACCAGGAATCTTAATATTGTTGATAGGATCTTGCTTGAACAATCTTAGTCTAAGTGCATCAGCAGAAGCTCCTCCTGTTGTATTGCTGACAACGTAATCGTCACGTCCGTCACCATCACTCATTCCGAAGATGCTAATCTTATTGCCTATTGTGCCGGGCTCTCCCGGAGGTAATGTAATCAGCGCGTCATATACGATCTTGACAGGTGTTTGGTTAGGTAGCACAAAGTTGATTTGATTTGCTGAAGCAACATTAACACTCCACAAAGCACTGTCATTGTATGTAATGGGTTGTGCTTTCCATATGCCATCCCAGTGTCCGTTAACATATGACTCTGTATAAACTGAAATCTGTGACAGGTAGACCATTAAGTTTGTCAAATCATCTGTTGCGACAATCTGATCAGGAGCAGGGTGCACACCATCTGAGAAGATAAATCCCCCATCAGGATTGATGACAATTTCCACATGAGCCAGGTCAGAGCCATTGGTCGTGACCGTCTTGGCAATCTGCTGTGGGTTATAGTTAACTGTAGCAGTGCTTTGGAACGTACATTCATTCGGATTAACAGCAATGGATGCTGTGTTTACCATATTGGGGAGTACTGTTTCTAAATATTGATCTCGAATAATCAGTTGATAATGTACTTCAAGATTCTGCTTGACTGTATACCAATTAGGGGGTTCAGGATTTGGTCCTTTTGGTACTCCACCTATGGAAGGCGGTGCAGTATACAACTGAAGTGTATTTAGATATGTAGTAAATGAACTGCTGCTTACTGCTACATCGCTACCTGGTGGAGGAGCATATATTGCACCTGTACTGGAGTTTCTCATATAGAATGAGCCGGGCACGTAACTGAGCCTTGAATCAAAAGTGTCGGTGAATACAGGGTTCTTAGGCGCTGATGAAGACCCAAATAGCGGATCAGTTCGACCGGAGTATCCACCGTTAAGAATGACTGTGTAATTGAACAGTGCAGGATTACTTGTGTTCTGAGCAGATTTGAAAATTGGCCAGTAGTCATTAACATTTCTTCCGCCAACAGAAACTGCTGTACCTTGTCCGGGTGTGCTACCAATGCCTCCGTTGACGATGTAGACTGTATTTTGTAGCATTGTAGAGCTACTGCTTTGTAACTTACCGGTTACTACTGAAGGATCAATGTTAACACGATAGGTAATATTAACAGCTACGTCATGGTTATATTGCCACTCATTTCTTCCGCCAACAGGATCAGTTGTACCAAAATAGACGCGCCACTGATTGCCATTGACGACAGGTGTGGTATATAGAATTTTATCAATTGCATCCAGTGGGTTTGACATTGTGGCTGAAACAATGAAATCTATGGGCGTGTTAGGTACAGTACCATTGCCGGGCATAGTCCCTAAGGTATCATATAAATAAAATGTTTGATCAATATTACCTGCAGGAATTGTGAAGTCTATAGAGTAATTCACATAGTATCCATCTGTCGGATTTCCGCAGATACCAGATGTTTGCTTGTTGATAGCAATCGCCGGTGGGTTGACTTGCACAGTAGCAGTTTTATTATTGTCACCAAAGCCAACTGTGTTTTGATAACTTACTGATGGGCGTCCACCAACAAGGGGAGGAGCGTTGATTGCTGTGTTATATGTGATGATGACGGAATATATGTCAGTAACTTCTAAACTAGATGCAACCAGATCACCATATGCAGTTGGTGTTTCGACGACATTTGCGCCATAAGTAGTCATCTCATTATCGGACTGATATGAATCTTCACCCAAGCCATCAGTAGCTTTGAGCCCATCATTGGAATTCAATTTATTAGGTTCAACTTCTATATCATCTATCGTATTAAATTCATGATCTTCATCTGCTGTGGTATCGTTAACAGATTGAGATGCATCGTCGACAGACTCTACATCATCCGAAGTGATATCTCCTTCAAGCAAATCGTCGTTTAGCTCAAAATCAGCTTCAATGGCTGAGCTTAAACCAACAACACTACTTGATGGAGGTAGAGAAAAAGAGAATCCGGTGTAACCCGGTGCACCGGTTGCCATTGGGTTCATTACGAAGAAAGCTCCATTTGTATTAACATCGTTTGGACTTCCTACCCAATCTGGAGTGAGGAGAGTAGGGCTTCCAGCGTTCTCGTATAGTTGAATGTTTATATTATTCATTGCATCATATTGACCGGTGCTTGGCGGTTGATTTGCGGGATATAAAGGATCGTCAAAGTATAGTCCCGTAGTTTGAAGCTGATCTGTTATAATTGAGAGCGGAGTAGCAGTGTTAATTGGAGTATAATTGCCGGTATTGTCAAGCACAGGACCGACTTGTATGGTCCATGCAATGTAGTAGTTATTAGAAACAGGATCTTGCTTGATTGTACCTGACTTTGACATATTTAATATTCTGTTAATGGGGATTGTAACTGATGGATCAGGAGTTGATGTGATCTCACCAGCACTAGCACCGGCAGTATTATAAATATTGAAGCTATAGCTCAATGCATTTTCTAATTTGTTATTTGCAAGCAAAATAGCCACATCAAGAGAGTAATATACTGTTATATAGTCATTTGCTTGAAGTATGATTCCGGAAAAGTCATAGGAAAATGTGTTGCCATTCCATGTGACAGCAATTGGCATGAAGTTGGTTCCACCATTAATACTATATCTGAAACCAAAAAATGGATTATTAGGAGTGGTAATGTTTGGCATGGCCGGACTACTATTGGTGATACTAACAGTATCACTGAGCACTATTCCATTGATAGAGTCACCCAGTGCAGTAATTGTTACCATGTAATTGATTCTATCACCATTATTAGGATCAACCTGTCCACTCTTGGTTACCTGCAACTTCGGCTCTGGCTTTATGGGAGGTTCAATCTCAACGACAATATTGCCAAAGTCAAGATTACCATCACCGCCAGCCATTAGCTGAGCAGTGATGTTCAACCAGAAATTGACATTTGTATAATTGTCTATAAAGTTGGTGCCGGGTGTTGCGACACCCTGATTGTTAACCTCGTTGAATCTAACGACTACTTGACCAGAAGTGTCGATAGTATATGATCCAACAACAGGACCACTGGAATCGGCGCCTAATCGTATCTGTGACGGGCCAACCGCATTTTGTATCTTCAACTGTGATGGCAACTGAAATATTAGCGCATTACCTACAGGAGAACCTGCATATGACAGTTGCATTTGCGAAGTTTCTGCAAAATTGATGTTAAATATATATGACTGTCCAATAAAAGTGGGGGTATCAGAGTTAATTGCATTGCCACTGGTATCCGTCATAGTGACGTTTTGAACGAAATTGCTCAAATCCCATGAGTCGCCGGGAGCAGCATAAACATAGTTTGACATAAATGACAACATTGAGAAAATTATTGCGAGAGTCATGAAGATGACACCGAGTTTCATTAAGTTTTTTGGTTGTATTATTTTTCTTTTCTTAAGCATTGTTTTGTCCTCCATATCATTCACATTGAATCATCTTAACATAATATATTCACAATCGACCTATCTTATATATCGTGTAAATGTAGAGAAAAATGAGCTTTTATACATAATATTTTAACAAATTATGAAATTTTGTAGAAAATGCTGAATGACAACAAAAATCCACACTCAAATCCATTTAGAAATGAGTGTAGATGATTGTGTATTGCGACGTGTTGCGGTGGGGTGACTACAATCGCTTACGTTTAAAGATGAACTTGCGGAATAACAGCACTGTCATTGCTGCAAATAATATAATTAGAATACCTAGTACAATCCATGTCATAGTTATATTTTGTGGGGCAATGCCCATGAGCAGGAGCATTGGGAAGCCGAATACAATTGCCCAAAGTTGCTGGTAGACAAGGTTCTTTGCAGCGGGTGTTTCAAACTTTGGATCAATCTCTCTAAGTAAAATTATTCCTGTGCTGACTGTGCCTGTCTGCATGCCATATAATGCAAGGAAGGATTCGTCTTTGTATTTTGGAAAGATCTTTCTTGAAACGATCTTTATCTGGAAGTATGTCGCCACTGCGCCTGCAACGCAGAGGAGGACGAGAGGTATCCAGAATGCGCGCTCTCTAAATGCAGATAGGTCAATGGCAGCGATAGATGCCACAACCATTAGATCGAACATGAACCCTGCTATGCGATTTAGCATGAAGTTATTCCGATACTCTCGCTTAACAACGCCTTTTTGTCGGCAGAAATTTAATACTGCCTTTAACAATATGGCACACAGCGTACCTATAAGGAAGTTAAATCCCCAAATCATCGGCATTACAGTACCTTCAGCCATTCCGCCCATCTGACGAAGCCCCAGTGATGCAAAGTACATGAGTGCGAATGCAAAGATGTATGTTAGCACAACAAGTCCAATTTGGACAGTCATCTTATCAAGAGATTCGGTGAGTGCAATCTCGTTTTTCACTTTTACATATTCGACTTCATCTTCTGCTTCATCAGCATTTTGTTCAGGAATTTTAATACGTCCTTTAGCTTTCATTATATTAAGGTATATAACTCCGCCGATACCTGACGCAACAAAACCCATAGCTGCGATTGCAAGCCCAAAGCTAATACCACCATAAAACGGGGGATAGTCAGTTGCATTTTGATAAATATTACCCCAGTTAAATGCCTGGCCCGGACCTTGTCCATAACCCATTGCCAAAAGCATTCCTGCTGCAGGCCATGTTCCGATTACATATGAGAGCCCGAGTGTTATGGAAAGTCCGATAACACCAAACATCAGATATGAAGAAACAACTGTTATACCTGTGTTAAACACATCGGTGTTTGCTTCTTTGCTTTTGCGACGCTCTTCTGTTTTAAGTGCAAGTGCAACAAATCCTAAGCCTAGACCGTGATATGTTAAAGTTTCAAGAGTGAATACTTGAAAAACCTGAATACCAAAGTTGCGTAGTACAGAAACTACACCAAGCACTAAGAATCCACCAATAACCGAGCTGGGGATGAGTGAGTGGCGCAGTGGTTTTATCATACGGCGGAACATGTTAGCGATTATCATACCTGCTAATAAAACCGCAAACTCGATCATGAAGCTCCATACTTCAAAGTCCCAAAGATGCATACCAGAAACCATAATTTACTGTCCTCGACTTCCTTAGATCAAATTAAACCTGTCATCCCGAGCTTGACTCGGGATCCCCTGGATCAACCATATGGCGAAGAGATTGCGGTGCTGAACTTGATTCAGTGCCGCAATGACGATATGCGCTATTGAACACCTTACGTCCGTTTTGTCAAAGCGTGGAATATGTCTTTGTATTTCAGTGCACTACGCACTTCTGAGCTGTGCACTTCATAGGTTGTGCCATCCATGAGGGAGAATAGTAATGTTTGTCGACCAAAAACAGCAACTTTATCCACATGTTCCAGAGGGTAGCTGCTTCCTGCACAGTTGAATGTGTTTTTATCGATTGACATTGTTCCTTTACCAATAAGTGTATTACCAACTGCGGGATTGACTTCATATAGTTCTTGATTTTCATCGACACAAATTGCTTCACTTCCTGCTTTACCTATTATCTCCGCCAACTGTTCATTTTGCCATTTATCCCAATCAGTGATTGTTGAAAATTGTAGCGGCTTACCATGCTCATCCTCTAAGTAACAAGTTTCGGTATATACACCACTTAGCCCACATGTGCATTTAAATTCATTACCCGTCGACTTAATCGTTCCAAAAGCGTGACATTGGGGGCATAGGTATAATACTCTTTCGATATTCTCTGCCAAGTCTTTACCTGTATAGTAAACAGGATTTTCTTTTTGACGTTTATATGCATCTTCAAATAGATCGTGCTCAATGGCAGCATGTATTTCCTCAACAGACATTGATTTTAGTTCTTCTGCTTTATATATATTGGCGATTGCGCCTTTAACTCGTCCTTTTCGCTTGTTTTTTGCCCAGCGTGGTGTAACAAAATATAGGCCTTCAAGACGATATGTAACCAGATCAGCACCGCTTCTCTTAGCTAGTTTTGCGGTAGCAGGAGAGATGGGTCCTGTTAGCCCATTAAAGGAACGATCACCTTCGGCAAAAAGACAAACATTTGCTCCTGCTCGAAGCCTGCGAAGTATTTCTTTGATTGCACTGACATCTGCCATTGTTTTGTTAAAGGGGATAGGTGCAAATATGAAGTTTAATATTTTTGAGCCAAGACCGCCTCTTAGAACATTTTCCGAAGCAAGAAAATAGGCGTGACGACCTATGCCGAGCCCAACAAGAGCAGGGTCGATATTTGCATTATGGTTTGAAAGAATAAGAGCGGGCTTATTCAATTTCTTGGGTCTATCGTATTTAAACCCCATAAAACGGCTGACAATAAGACCAAGAGTATATGCAAGAACATTAAATATAACCCTGTGCCAAGTATATCGTTTCAGTTTCAAATCTATACTTACCTCTCTCTACATACCTTTCGGCAGTATACCATTATAAGCATAAAATAACAATTATTACTTGCTAAAAAAGATCGTAATAGTGTGTAATAATGACTAGTAATTCCCACTATACAAGTAACTTATAATTGTAAGTAACAAAGAGCGACAAAAAGGGGCGGATGCTGCCTCATCCGCCCACAGTTTCGCTAATGCTTGAGTTTTGCAAACTCAAACGTTGATAATGTTTAGAGCATTTTTAGAATTTCATCTGCTACGAACTGTACCTTTGTTCCAACAACTACTTGAACAGAAGTTTTGCTTGGGCGAATAACGCCTGCAACACCTGCTGACTTGATTATCTTTTCATCAACCAGCAGATAGTCTTTAATGACTGCACGTACGCGGGTTGCGCAGTATTCTACTTCTGTTACATTGTCTTTACCGCCAAGACCTTCTAAGATTTTAGCAGCAACGGCAGTGTAGTCATCACTTGCAAGGACAGCAGTTTTTTCTGCTTCTAGATCGTCTTCGTCTTCGCGACCGGGAGTTTTGAGATTGAACTTCTTGATTGCAAAGTTGAAGATGAAAAAATATATAAAGAAGTAGAAAATACCAAATACTACGAGCCAAATTTGACCAACAGCATATGGGACAGGAATACTGAACATGAAATCAATGAATCCTGCACTGAAGTTAAATCCTGCAAACCACTGGAATGTGGCAGTAACAAACATTGAAATACCTGTTAAAATTGCATGGATTAAGTATAGAACCGGTGCAACAAACATGAAGGAGAATTCGATTGGCTCAGTAACGCCTGTGAAGAACGCTGTGAAAGCAGCAGCTAACATTAGGCCTGAAACAACTTTCTTGTTCTTATCTTTTGCGTTTCTGAAAATCGCCAAACATGCACCGGGTAAACCGAACATCATAACAGGGAAGAAGCCCGCCATGTACATGCCGACGGTGCCAATGTCAGCTTCTACAACAGGACCCCAGAATCGACCGAGATCGTTGATTCCGACAAAGTCAAACCAGAATACAGCGTTTAGTGCATGATGTAGTCCGGTTGGAATTAATAGGCGATTGAAGAAACCGTATAAAGCAGCACCAAATGCGCCAAGTCCGGAAATGAACTCACCGAATGTGACTAGTGCACCGAAGATGATTGGCCATACGAACATCATTGCGAGCGAGATTACACTCATTGCAGCAACTGTTAGTATTGGCACAAGCCTTCGTCCTGAGAAGAATGCGAGCGCTGCAGGCAACTCCCTCTGATAATTTCGGTTGTAAATAAATGCGGTGATACAACCAGTCAGAATCCCGGTAAATGCGTTGTTTGCTCTTCCGAATGCCAATGCTTGAACTTCAGAAAGTTCTCCGATGAACGAACCTGCAGCATTAAGCATTCTCATCATAAGCAAGAAACCAACTGCACCGGAAAGTGCAGCCGCACCATTTTGATCCTTACTTAGACCAAAGGCGACACCTATGGCGAATAATATTCCCATGTTGTCGAGAATCGTACCACCGGCGTGAACCAAGAACGCAGAAACGACAGAGTTTGCACCCCATCCGGTTGGGTCAAGCGCATAACCGATACCTAGCAGGATACCACCGGCGGGGAGGGCGGCGACAGGTAGCATAAGCGATCTACCAAGTCTTTGCAATTGTTTCATCATAATAGATAAATCCTCCTTCTTAGTTAAAAACTATAAGATCTATTTTAACTTATCTTCTCCGACCGGCAGTGTCAGGTAGATAAGTTGATCACAGTCATAAATTCTCAGCCAAAAACTCCTTCATTGTTTCCGCAGCAGTAGCTTCATCAGGTCCATCAAAACTCATTGTAAGTGTATCTCCTTGCTTTAGAGATAATCCCATGACGCCCATAATACGCTTTGCATCCACCATTTTGGCAGGTGTACCAACTTGTATCGTGCACTGGAATTGCGTAGCTTTTTTTACGAGATGTGCTGCAGGACGCGCATGCAGTCCTAGTTCATCATTAATAGTGTATTGTATTTCTACCATATATTGCTTCTCACTTTCTCTGAAAATAACTTTGAATTAAATAAAAAACCAAACTTCACAGCTGCGCAGAGTTACGCATTCGCAAAATTTGGTTTTGCCTGCATTTTTGCTGCAGCCTAAACATGTTCACGCACTATTCACAGTTAATAGATAGATTAAAACGTAAAAACAATATATTGTCAATAGTAGTGATAAAAAAAGATTTAAAAACTCAAACTATTGGTTAAAATGCACATTTGACGCGATGTTTGTTTATTGAAAATACCGAAAAGGCTATGGGGATAATTACAATATTACTTCAACATAAATCCAAATCCATCCACTATATATTTCATATATTTAGTGTCATCCTTGTGTATACGTCCGATAATATTGACCCTACTATCAACTTCAAGATCCTTGCGTGCAATTTCAACTTCGCCTTCATATCGCAGAAAATCTTTGTTGCTGATGAATATATCACCCTTTTTACGCTCAGGAGCCGGAGTCACAGGTAATACCTCGCGTTTTATAAATCGAGATTCAACGGAGCGAAGAACATGTGAACTGGAATCGGCTCTATCATGATGGAGCATGTTTTTTAAATCTGTATACGGTTCTTCAATATCTGCTCTCAGGCTGACATATCCGGCGTTATACTCCTTGACACGTTGCCAAACTTCGTCAGTTACATCAACATCACCGAATAAGACCACATGGCATCCTGTTTTATGATATAGCTCCAACATGTTATAAAAAACATCTCCATTACGATGTTTTTCAACAGTGGGTAAACCTGCATATAAAGGACCTCGAAAGTCTTTGTCACCAGAAACAAAGCCCATAGTGAGTATGCCCATAGCATTTAAATATTTGTTAACTTCTTTTACTCTCTTCATTGATAGCGCGGTTAAAGGCTTGGGATAAAAGTTGTGACAAGCAAGGAATCTGGAAAAATCAGCTCCCAGCTCTTTCCAAAGTGCAATATCTTTTTCACCGTGAGTCGATGCATTAAAGACAATGTAGAATGTCTTAGAAAGTTTTACAATTTCTTCATTGGTGAACCCGAAATCCAATCGTAAATAATCTACTTCAAGTGCTTTTAAGTCCTCAAAATTCTCACAGCCTAACTTTTCTAATGTGTGAGGGCTGACATCAATCATAAACTTTAGATTTGCATCTCTGCAATCACGAATAAATTCCAGAACTCTTCCACGATAATCCTCTACTTGTTCTTCAGGAATATGTAGAGATGTAAACACATATTCCATATTGGCGTCTATAGCTTTTTTGAAAATCTCTTTGCTTTTTTCAGGTGGGGTTCCAAAATAGTATGAAAATCCTGTTTTCATTTGAATTACCATTCCTCTCTCATGACATGATTTCTAATAGGGGTTAGTACAAAATAATTTTATGTCACTCGCAGTCCGTAATTCGAATTGCGAGTGACACATTGTGAAGTTATTTCTGAGTTTACTTAGCTTTCGTTTTCACCATAAACTTCTGTGATTCTCGCTTCGTTAACACCGAAGAACCATGTTACAAGGAAGCCACCTAAATATGCTCCCAGCATTGATAGTGCAAATAGTCCTTGTTGTCCCGGTTGCACAATCAGCAGACCAAACAGACCTGATACTCCCGGAGCTATTGTTCCAAGATGGAAAAGTGCTGCTAAGATTCCGCCAAGTCCTGCGCCAATACATGCTGTGATGAAGGACTTACCAAGTGGTAATGTAACTGCATACATTAGTGGTTCGCCAATTCCTAGTACACCAATTGGCAACGCATCACGAATGTAACGTCTTAGGCGCTTGTTTCTGGTCTTCAAGTATAATGCAAGTCCTGCACCAACTTGTCCACCACCTGCCATCATTAGTATCGGCAGTAAGAAGTTGATTCCTCCGGTTGCTCCGTATGGATCATTGAGCATGACATGAATCGGGGTAAGCGCATGATGTAGTCCAACTGCTACTAATGGTAAGAATGTTGCAGAAAGAATATATCCTGCAGCAACACCGAGTGTGTCATATATCCATGTAATTGCAGAGAATGTTCCTTGTGTCATCCATCCGCCCACAGGCTGCATTACTATGACAGCTATAAGACCACCAATGATAACGGTTAGTAGCGGAGTGAAGAACGTGTCTAAGAGATTTGGCATTATCTTTCGTAGATTTTTCTCAATTGTTGCAAAGAGTATACCTGCGAGCAACGCTCCAATTAATCCACCGCGACCCGGATTATATGCTTCGTTGATGATTGGAATAACAATTGATTCACCTTGGAACATAACGAACAGTAGTGGCATTGCAGGCACTGCAACAAAGAGTGCGCCGGCGAGTGCACCTAATACTTGTGAACCACCAAATTCTCTAGATGCATTTGCACCTACTAGTAGAGGTAGGAAGAAGAACATAGCCCAACCGACGGTTCTTATAGCTTCATACCACCATATTCCGGTCATTGCGCCACCGGTACTAACATTGATGACGTTTGTCAAGCCGTTAATAAGACCTGCTGCGATAATACCTGGTAGTAATGGTATAAAGATGTTGGCTATTCTCTTAAGGAATTGTTGAACAGGTTTGTTGTGCTTTGCTTTTTGAGCTGCTACGTTTTCTGAAGCTACAGTTTCTACATCATCATCTGCAACTCCCGGCTTGAGTCCTGTGAGTTTCGAAAACTCTGTCATTACCTTTGTTACTTTTCCGGGACCGAGAACAATTTGAACTGTTTGCTGTTCGATGACCCCCATGACTCCTTCAAGATCCTTCAGCTTTGGAAAGTCTACCTTTTCCATGTCCAAAACTGTGACTCTGAGTCTGGTCATACAAGATGCGTTTGCGCTGACATTTTCTTTCCCTCCCACCAGGTTCAGGATTTCTTGTGCTAATTGCATGTTGTCCATAAAATTTCTCCCCTTCATTTTTTTTATGTAATTTAATGGGTGCCTCTAATAACTTGGCGGCTGTCAGATTGGTGATAAGTTTTTAGAGGTGCCCTAATGCTTTTTAATAGGGTTGATAAATCGGTAAGGTTCTGCGTTAGCCTTTTAGCTTGCGAATGGTCTTGGAAACATTGCCACGATTTTCCTCTAATAATTTTTCACAGCTTTCGCGATCTTTATTAGATAAAATCATGCATACAGCGATTTTTACATTATTGCCGGAGTCAACTAAAGCTGTTGCCGCTATATCATCACTACAACCTGTTGCCATTGAAATTATTCTCTCGGCACGCTTTACCAGCTTTGCATTGGTAGGTGCTACATCGATCATTAAATTGTCGTATACTTTGCCATATTTAACCATTAGGGATGTTGAAATCATGTTGAGAATAAGCTTTTGAGCGGTTCCTGATTTCATTCTTGTGCTTCCCATTATTGGTTCAGGTCCGCATACCACTTCAATGCCAACATTTGCAACTGCGCTAATAGCAGCATTTTCAACCGCACTAATTGAGCCTGTGAGAGCTCCAACTTCATTGGCATATTCTAAAGCACCTACGGCATATGGTGTTCTGCCACTGGCAGCCAATCCTATAACGGTATCTTTCGGTCCAATATTCGCAGCTATCATGTCTTGCTTGCCCATTTCTTTTGAGTCTTCAGCGCCTTCAATAGAGCGCACCAAAGCTTCAGGACCTCCTGCGATAACACCAACGAATAACGTGCGTGGCACTCCGAAAGTCGGCGGGCATTCACTTGCATCAAGAACACCCAATCGTCCACTGGTTCCGGCGCCTGTGTATAATATTCGTCCGCCGTCCATGAGTCGCTCGTAAGCCTTGTCGACCAACTCTGCAACTTTTGGAATTGCTTTTTCTACGGCCGAAGCGACTAACTTATCTTCGTTATTGATAGCTGTTAGCATGTCTAATGTTTGCATTTCGTCTATCTTGCGTGTATTTGGATTTTGCAGTTCAGTATTAAGCGCAGCAAATTTCTCCATAATAGCCCCCTAAAATATTTATTTTTTACTTTATCTTGATTAGTCCATATCTCTTATTATTTTTCTTAACTTCAAGACAGATGGCGGAGCAACGGATAGCTCATCAAATCCCATGTTTACTAGTGTAGAAGTCATATCAGGATCAGCAGCCAGGTCACCGCAGATTCCTGCCCAGATATCACTACTATTTTTAGTGTTTGCGATAATTTGGAGCATTGATAATATAGCAGGGTGGTGGGAGTCGTAAAAACGATCTAGCTTCTCATTTTGCCTATCAATGGCAAGAGTGTATTGTGTTAAATCATTAGTACCTACGCTGAAAAAGTCCACTTCTTTTGCAAGTGCATCTGCAATCATTACAGCTGCAGGTGTTTCAATCATAATTCCTATATCTACATTTTTGATTGTAATGCCATCCTCGATAAGCTCTTGATAAACTGCAGTCGCCAGCTCTTTACAATGGAGCACCTCCCAGACCGATGTAATCATTGGGAACATAATAGCGATATTACCAAATGCAGAAGCACGATATATGGCACGGAGCTGAGTACGGAAAATGTCAGGTCTTTCAATGCATATTCGGATTCCTCTTAGTCCTAGAGCAGGGTTCTCTTCTTTGTCAAGCTCGAAATAGTCGACATGTTTGTCAGCACCAATGTCCAATGTGCGAATTATGACTTGCTTATCTCCCATGGCTTCCGCAACCTTGCGATATACGTTAAAAAGCTCTTCTTCAGTAGGGAAGTCGCTTCTGCCTAAGTAAGAAAATTCACTGCGGAACAATCCGATTCCCTCTGCGTCATGCTCTAAAACAGATTGAATATCTTCGTAACTACCGATATTGGCATAAAGTCGAACAGCTCGATTACTCTTTGTAATTGTTGGTAATCCCCGCAGTTCGTTAAGGGACTCATTTTGCTGTTGTAACTCATGTTGCTTTTCAGTCATTTCATCATGAGTGTTTTTATTGGGATCAAGATAACAAAGACCAACTGCGCCATCAACAATGATATCTTTGCCATGTATTGACGAATCCAGTGAGATATCTGCCTGTATAATACATGGAATGTTCATGGTTTTAGCAAGTATTGCAGTGTGGGAGTTGGCAGAGCCTTGCCGTATAACGAAAGCAACTATATGATTTCGATCAAGTTGCAAAGTTTCGCTGGGTGTGAGGTCATCAGCAATGACTACTGTTGGACCTGTGAATGTATGAGATTGTCGTCGACCTAAGAGAATGTCCATTAGGCGATTAGACAAGTCCATTACATCAGTAGATCGGGCTTGCATATATGGGTCGTCCAATGATGAGAAAAAATCATAAAACTGTTGCCCGACCTGTGAAACAGCATCATGTGCCGAGCTTTTATCCTCTTGAATCAACTGGTGAATTGCGTCGTTGAAATCACCATCTTCTAACATCATTCGCTGAACATCTATAATCATGGCATGTTCTTCGCCCAACTCAGCTGCGGTTTTTTCAAATAACAATTTAAGCTGTTCATCAGCTTCGGCTTTAGCTTCGTGAAAACGTGTTAATTCAACGTCAGGTGTTCCGACGGATATATGTTCAATGGCTATATCTACTTTTTGTAAGAGATATACTTTACCAAAAGCAATTCCCGGACAAATGCCTTTTCCGCGATATGTAGTCATGGTTCACCTCATTTTTTAAGACGAATAATCTCGTCGCCTTCAACTACTATCTTACTCGATTGTGCTTCAAACTGAGTATATTCATCCGAATTACAGATAACCACAGGGGTTACAATATCAAACCCTGCATCAGTGATAGCTTTTATGTCAAATTCCAGAAGTAAATCACCGGGTTTTACGGAATCACCGTCTTTAATATGTGGAGTATAGTGGGCGCCTTTAAGGCGAAGTGTGTCCATTCCCACATGGATAAGTACCTCGACGCCATCATCAGAGGTAAGGCTAACAGCATGATAGGTATCAAACAGCTGTGTCACAGTACCTGATATTGGAGAAACAACACGTCCGTTGAGAGGGCGAATGGCAACACCTTTGCCTAACATTTCTTCAGAAAATGTAGGGTCGCTTACCTCAGTGATAGGTATAAGTTCACCGTTAATAGGGGCAAGGATAGAAATCCAACCCGAACTATTTCCCAAATATTGCTTCAATTTTCCCAACATCAATCAGTTCCTCCTGTTTTTGGTTGTATATATTTAATGTGGATTGTTAGTCTGCTAATCTCTTCCTTTGATAGTGTGTATTGGTGATCTTGAAGTATCATTGCGGACACCAGCTCTGCACACTGCATTTCCTTTGGATATTGCACGGCAAGGACTTTAAAAAAATCATCATCATGGTACTTAGGTAAGGGTTCACTTTGAATAACCCGCTGAGCCAGATAACGAAGATGTGTGAAAAAACGCTCACAGTAGTGACTGGCTCCTGACATGACATATCCTGTTTCATTTGCAACAACTGTGAGGATCTGATCCATTAATTGGGTGGCTTGGACTGCGTCACTGATGGAAATATCGTACTCTGCATGGAGTATGTGCATGGCGATGGACGCAGCTTCGTCCTTTGGCATTTCAACGTCTAATTTTTCTTTCATTTGCTGAAGAGCATACATGCCAACTTCATATTCTTTTGGGTAAAAACGACGGACTTCCTGGAGGAGAATGTTTTGAAACTCTATCCCTTGTTTATAGCGAGTTACCGCAAAGCTGATATGGTCGGCCAGGGTGAAATATGCAGCTTCATTAAGGCGTTTACCCAGATGGGTTTTCGCAAAGGTAAGAATTTCATCTGTAAGTTCTATGTACTCAGTTGGGAGAGAGGCAAACAGGTCTTTTAGTCGATCCATATTGTCTTGATTGCTCATGACAAATACTTTGTCGATTTTCTCCTGAGGGATTTTCGCGCCTGGTGTTGCTTTGTAGCCCAACCCTTTGCCAATAATAACGACTTCTCTGCCGTCATCGTCAATGGCGCTGATAATATTATTATTAATTGGCTTAAATAATTCCATATAAATGACCATGCCTTTCTTTTTATTGTTTGGCACAAAACGACCATGAAAAGGGATGGTTATTTCGTGCATCAATTGCGATTCCACAGATCGCAATTGGCACATTCTCCCGTTAGTATGAACTTGTTCATACTAACCTCCGCAATGCATGACGCATTAAAAACAAAAAAACCAGACCTCACAAACGCGCAAAAATACGCACTCATAAAAGTTGGTTTTGCCTGCATTACCAGTTACAGCCCATAAATATTCACTTCATTAAATATTCACATTATGTTAAGAATTTATATGTAAATTAAAACGTAAAATGAGCCTCTTGTCAATAGGCGTGATTAAAAAAAACTCAAAATCGCAAAACATTGGGAGTATTGCACATTCAATGCTTTCTTCATTTATTCAATATGCCGAAAAAGAGAGGTACATCATAGAGATTTAAATAGTGTTTCGGATGCCTTTTTCAGCATTACAACAAAGTACTCAGCCTCATCCTGTGTACTATATCGTGAAAAGCTAACACGAAGTGCTCCATCAATAACATCATTCTTCAACTTCATTGCTTCAAGTGTACGACTGCGTGCACCTTTTTTACATGCAGCGCTTCTGGATACACAAATGCTTTCGCCATCAAGGTAGTTCATTAAAACTTCAGATTTATAGCCTGGTAGTGAGATGGGAAGTATGAAAGGGGAGTACTCTGAGTCATTGGTGTTGTCTGTGAGGAAAACAATTTCAGGTATTTCTGTTTTTAGTAGCTCAATAATATATTTCCGTAAGTTACGGACTTTGTTGATTACATCCTCGAACTCTAGCTTACCAAGTCTTGCAGCTTCTCCAAAACCAACAGCAGCAGGCAAAGGCTCTGTACCTCCGCGAATGCCTTTTTCATGACTGCCACCCAGAATGAGCGGTTTTAACTTTATTTTATCATTGATATAAAGAGCGCCAACACCTTTCGGGCCGTGTAACTTATGGGCGCTGACTGTTATGAGGTCAGCACCGAGTGTTTTTGCTGTAAATGGTATTTTGCATAATCCTTGAATCGCATCAGTGTGCAAGATTGTGTCCAATCCACGCTCTTTAATAATACGTGCATATTCGCTTACAGGATTGATAATTCCTGTTTCGTTATTGACAAGCATTATAGAAGCAAGTACAGTATCATTACGGAGAGCGTCAGAGAAAGCTTTCACAGAAACTCGTCCTGTTTCATCAGGTGGCAGATATGTCACCTCAAAGCCTTTAGTTTCAAGCTTTTTCATTGGGTCAATAACAGCCGAGTGTTCAATAGCAGATGTAATGATATGATTACCCTTACGCTTAAGTGATTTAGCAGCACCGAGAATAGCCCAGTTATTTGCTTCAGTTCCCCCTGATGTGAAATAGATGTTGTCAGGTTGTGTGCCCAGTGCAAATGCAATGTTTTTGCGAGCGCTTTCCAGCTGGTTTTTGGCCTGTCTGCCACGCTCATGTATGGATGAGGGGTTGCCATAACATGTGCTCATCACCCGTGTCATGGCTTCAATGGCTTCATCTCGCACCATTGTTGATGCGGCATTATCAAAATATACATTTTGTTTTTCCATATGAATGAACATTCCTTTCTGCGATTAACAATATATCATATCATTAATACGTCGTCAAAATATCAGTTTAAACTTTACAGGCATTTCTGCCCAGTCATGACATTCATTACAAATTAGAGTATCGGCGTGCGCTTGCATTCGGAGTTGTATTTTTAGCGATTTCGTCGCTCAGACACTGGGCGCTGTTGGTAATTTAAAGCCCAAACCATGCTTGTGTGGCGCCCAAACTCGCTTTGGAAATCGAAAAACACAGACTCCTCATCGCGCTGCATGTCTACTGCGACTTTAGATAGAATGACAGAGTACACAAGGAGAGAAGAACAATGCAACAATTCACTTTTTGCACAATGACACTAGGGTGTAAGGTCAATCAATATGAAACAGGAGCTATTGAGGGTATCTTGCGTGATCGTGGGTATTCAATGGTAAAACTTGGTGATGGTTGTGATGTGTGCATTTTGAACACATGTGCAGTGACAGAGGAGAGTGTAAAGAAGTCGCAAAAGACGATAAGGCGCATGAAGAAGCTTGAGCCAAATGCACTGATTGCAGTATGTGGTTGCTATACAGAGCTAGACGCTAAGACTGTTGCCGAGCTTGGTGTGGATATTGTAAGTGGTACAAAGGATAGACATGGTTTTGCGTTGAAAATTGAAGAGCTGTTAGCAGAAAGGGGCGAGCACGACTCGGGATCCCCTGAGTTAGCATATAGCAGTACCCATAATACATTTGAAGAGCTTGCCCCGGGTGGTAGTGAAAACCGTACACGTGCATTACTGAAAATTCAAGACGGCTGCAATAACTTCTGTACATACTGCATTGTTCCTTATGCGCGAGGTCGCTCACGTTCTTTGTCAATTGAACGAATAATAGAGTATACGAAGAAACTGGTGGATCAAGGATATAAGGAAATTGTCATAGCAGGGATAGAGATTTCATCATATGGAAGGGATTTAACGGCTGATGAGAGTAAACAAAACTCGTTTCCACTTCTTTCTGCTATCCAAGCAGTTAGTTCTGTAGCGCCAAATGTCAGACTTCGTCTTGGTTCGCTTGACCCATCAATAATGACAAAGGAGTTCTGCTTAGAGCTAAGCAAAATCCCAAACCTCTGCAACCACTTTCATCTGTCAATACAGAGCGGTTGTGACGAAATATTGAGCACAATGGGACGTAAGTACACGGCAGAGCAGGTGTTACAGTCCATTGAAACAATCAGAATCCACTTCGCAGACTGTGGAATAACTGCTGATCTCATAGTTGGCTTTCCGGGAGAAACTGATGAAGAATTCAATCAAACATTAGAATTTATGAAAAGAGCACAGCTATCAGAAATGCATATTTTTTCATATTCACAAAGACCGGGCACAAAGGCAGCTGATATGCCAAATCAGATAGATAAAGATACCAAGAAAGAGCGATCGCAAATAGCGAAGAAAACCGCAAAGGAAATGTCGAAAAACTTCAGGCAATCTCAGGTTGGGAAAACAGTTGATGTTTTGTTTGAACAAGAGAAAGATGGCTTCATGATAGGGCACTCAAGTAACTACTTAGAAGTTAAAATTAAAGAGAAAACTGAACGAAATACGATTAAAAAAGTGATAATTACTTCAACAAAAAATGAATCTTTACTCGGAGAAATTATTTGACACAAAAAAGCATGTGCTATATACTTAAATACAAAGAATTAATGTAGGAGGAAAAACATGTCAACAGAAAGAATATTCAACTTTTCAGCAGGACCATCAATGCTTCCACTACCAGTGCTTGAAGAAGCAGCAGCAGAGTTGACGAATTATCGTGGGACAGGAATGTCTGTTATGGAAATGAGCCATAGAGGCAAGGCATATCTGGAGATCTTTGAGCAAACAAAAGCAGACCTAAAAAAAGTCATGAGCATTCCGGATACACATGAAATATTATTCATGCAAGGTGGAGCGACACTTCAATTCTCAGCAATTCCAATGAACCTCATTGGAAAAACAGGCAAAGCTGACTATGCTGTGACAGGTAACTTCTCAACTGTTGCCATGAAAGAAGCGAAAAAATATGGTGAAATCAACATTGCATGTTCATCAGAAGATAGAGGACATTCATATATCCCTGAGCAAAAAGACATAAACGTGTCTAAAGATGCATCATATTTCCACTATTGCTCAAACAATACGATTTTTGGAACAGAGTGGAAGTATATCCCGGAAACCGGTGATGTGCCTCTAGTTTGTGATGTTTCGTCAAACATCTTATCAGGCCCACTGGATGTTTCTAAGTTTGGAATCTTGTACGGTGGTGTTCAAAAGAATATGGCACCTGCAGGAGCTGCTGTTGTAATAATAGATAAAAATCTCGCAGGAAATGAGCATCCGCTAACACCAAAACTCATGAGTTACAAGGTGATGATTGATTCAGATTCTATGAACAACACACCTCCCACATATACAATATACATGCTAGGACTTGTGCTAAAGTGGCTGGAAAAGCAAGGCGGAGTCGAAGCAATGGCACAGTTAAAAGCTGAAAGATCGAAGTATCTATATGATGTATTAGATGACAGTAAAATGTTCATGGGTATTGCCGAAAAAGAAGCACGCTCAGATATGAACGTGACATTCAAAACAAAATCAGAAGAGCTTGATGCACAATTTATTAAAGAAGCAAAAGCTGCAGGTTTTGATACACTTAAAGGACATCGTGTTCTAGGCGGAATGCGTGCATCAATATACAACGCAATGCCAATTGAAGGCACAAAGAAACTTGCTGAATTCATGCGTGAGTTCGAGAGAAAGAATGCGTAAGGGAAAGGAATGGCAACATTATGTACAAGGTAAAATTGTTAAACAATATTAAGTCAAAAAAGCTTGAAATATTCAACAAAGAAAAGTACGAAGTTGGCGTGGAAATGGAAGACCATCATGCGTTAATGCTCCGCAGTGCAAAGATTCATGATATGGTATTTGGCAATGAACTTCTCTGTATTGCGCGTGCTGGTGCAGGATATAATAATATTCCTGTTGACCGCTGTGCCGAAGAAGGCATTGTTGTATTTAACACACCGGGAGCAAATGCCGGAGCGGTTAAAGAACTTGTAATTTGCGGACTATTTCTTTCATCACGTGACATTGTTGGCGGGATTGAATGGGTTAAAACAGTTGTTGACGAGGGTGATGAAATACCTGCATTGGTGGAAAAACAAAAAGCTCAGTATGTAGGACCGGAAGTCACGGGGAAATCCCTTGGAGTAATCGGACTTGGAGCAATTGGTGCTAAAATTGCAGATACAGCTGTAGCATTAGGCATGAAAGTTTATGGCTATGATCCATATATTTCTGTTGAATCAGCGTGGCATCTTTCATCAAAAATAAGAAAAGCTGATGATCTTGATACAATCTACAAAAAGTGTGATTTTATATCAATTAATGTACCATACATTGAAGCGACAAAGCACTTTATCAACAAAGAATCTATGAGCAAAATGAGAAAAGGTGTTCGCATTATAAATGCTGCTCGTGCAGAACTTGTCAATGACGATGACATGCTTGAAGCACTTGAATCCGGTCAAGTATCATGCTATGTAACGGACTTCCCAAATGCTAAAACAGCAGGAGCTAAAGGCGTTATTGCGATTCCACATCTTGGTGCATCAACACCTGAGAGTGAAGACAATTGTGTCAGCATGGCATCCGACCAAATTATCGAGTACATTGAGAACGGTAATATAATTAACTCTGTCAACCTCCCTGGTGCAGTTTTACCACGTATAGAGGGTGACCCACGTATTTGTATAATACATAACAATGTGCCTGATATGATTGCTAATATAACGAGTACAATTTCAAAATTCGGTGCCAATATTGAAAACATGTTAAATGCAGGCTCTAAAGGCAGAATTGCAGCTTACTCATTAGTTGACGTAGACAAAGTTGTAGATGGTCTTGAAGATGCAATCAGACAAATCGAAGGTGTAACAAGAGTAAGAGTATTGGATTAAAGGAAAACTTATGACTCGCAAAATGATGTTAATCATAAACCCATATTCAGGTCGAGGGCTATCACGCATAGCCCTCGGCACAATCGTTTCAAGCCTCTGTGATGCGGACTACAGTGTCACGGTGTATTTTTCTCATGAAAAAACTCCTGAAGAACTTGCATATGAACGTGCCAATGAATATGATTTGGTGGTTTGTGTAGGTGGTGATGGTACACTCAGCGGAGTAATCACCGGATTGCTTAACTCGAACTCAACAACTCCTGTTGGATATATTCCTGCAGGTACAGCAAATGATGTTGCTACTTCACTTGCACTCTCTAAGAACCCATCAATAGCTGCAAAAAAAATAATTAGAGGCACTCCAAAACCCCTTGATGTTGGTAAGTTTCATGATAGATATTTCTCATACATTGCAGCATTTGGAGCGTTTACCAGTGTTGCATATTCAACACCACAAAATACTAAACGCTCAATTGGTCATCTAGCGTATGTGCTCGAGGGCATAGCAGATGTTCCAAATATAAAGCCAAGATATACAATTGTTGAGTATGATGACAAGACGATTGAAGGTGAGTTTGTATTTGGTGCTGTCACTAATTCAACATCAGTTGCGGGACTTATTAAGCTCAACCCGAAGCGTGTAGACCTTGCTGATGGGGAGTTTGAGATAATACTTGTAAAGCAACCACTTGTGCCGGCTGATTTTATCGATTTATTATCAAGCGTGGCAGCGAAAACATATGACGGAGATAATGTAAAAATGCTTCATGCTTCAAAAGCGAGATTTATCTTCGACGAAGAGGTTGCATGGACAATTGATGGCGAAGATGGCGGGAAGCACAAAAAAGTCGAAATTACAAACTGCCACAAGGCAATAGAAATAATAATGTGAAGTGAAACTTTGAAATGTTTGACAAACGAATATTGTATATGCTATGATGCAAGTAACCGGGTGACTTGTAGTGTGGTCGCCCCTCAGTTCGATTTGTAGTCGATAGGAGCGCCATGCCTTAACAAGTTAGGGTGTGGTTACTTCTTTTTACGGAAGATATTCACCACAAGTTGAACAACTGTTGCGATAAGCATTAGTAGTGCTATAGTTTCTAATAGCGTCATTCATCCTCCTTTCAGAGGAACAACCCTGCCACCGATTACTTGCTAGCACAATTTATATTAAATTACGAGACATGTCAATATATACAATGCAAACGTGTAAAAAACTGCAAGATAACACCATTATGAACAAAATGACGAGTGAGTGTAAAACATAATGAACAATAGGCAAACGACAATGTTTGATAGTACAGAGCCAATGGGGCCACTTGCCAGTCGCATGAGGCCTCGTGATTTAGATGAGTTTGTAGGACAAAGTCATCTTTTAGGTGATGGCAAAGTGCTTCGTCAAATGATTGATAGAGATATGGTGTCCTCCATGATATTCTGGGGTCCGCCAGGTGTTGGCAAAACTACACTGGCTCGAATCATTGCGGGCAGAACTAAGGCTGAGTTTGTGAATTTCAGTGCAGTGACAAGTGGTATCAAAGAGATCAAAGATGTCATGAATCAGGCTGATCGCATGAGTGTAATGGGTGACAAGACCATTTTGTTTGTTGACGAAATACATAGATTCAACAAAGCGCAACAAGATGCGTTCTTACCATTTGTAGAAAAGGGGAGCATTGTTCTCATTGGTGCAACAACTGAGAATCCATCCTTTGAAGTCAACTCCGCTCTTTTATCTCGTTGTCGTGTTTTTGTGTTAAATGCATTGGGTCAAGAGGATTTATTTAAGCTACAAAAGCAAGCGTTAAATGATTCCAGAGCTTTTGAAAATAAAAAAATTATCATTTCAGATGAAATGATAAACATAATTGCAAGTTTCGCCAATGGAGATGCTCGTACTGCCCTTAGTGTTCTGGAAATGGTTGTGCTCAACGGTGATGTTGATGAAAAAGGCATAACTGTTACAATGGAAATGCTTGAGCAGTGTATCAGTAAGAAGTCATTGATTTATGACAAAAATGGCGAAGAGCATTACAATATAATTTCTGCTCTCCACAAGTCTATGCGAAACTCGGATGTAGATGCATCAATATATTGGCTTGCCAGAATGCTGGAAGCAGGGGAAACTCCATTGTATGTAGCAAGGCGTATTGTTCGTTTTGCAAGCGAAGATATCGGAATGGCGGACAGCCGTGCATTACAAATTGCAGTATCGGCATATCAGGCAGCACACTTTATCGGTATGCCTGAATGTAGTGTTCATCTTGCACATGCAGTAACATACATGGCACTTGCTCCAAAATCCAACGCTCTGGATGTAGCATATGCAAATGCTGCAATGGATGCGAAAAACATGCTTGCAGAGCCTGTGCCAATGCATATTCGCAATGCGCCAACCAAGCTGATGAAAGATTTAGGTTATGGCAAAAACTATGTTTATGCACATGACACAGAAGATAAACTAAGCACAATGCAGTGCTTGCCTGACAACTTAGTTGATCGCAAATACTATGTCCCAACAACTCAAGGGCAAGAAGCTCGAGTAAAAGAGCGCATGGAACAAATCGAAGCATGGAAAAAAGCACATAGCGACGAGTGAGAATATCACTAATCTATATTCTCTAATATCTCCCTTACAGCAGCTATTTTCACAGCTGATGTGCGCCATATATCGAACTCGCTTAGTGACGGCAGACCCATTCTCAGGTCTTTGTTACGATAGATCATAGGGCTTTCTAGGGTAACATTGCCTGAAAGGTGAAAACTGGATACGCCTGTTATTCTACGAATTTGTGGGATTGACTCAGGAGTTAGACCGCTACCCGGCATTATATCAATGTCGGTTTTTTTGACCAGTTCTTTTATTAGCTCGGCTCCGTCTAGGCATGTGTTTTTCTGGCCACCTGTAAGAATGGTTCCCACTCCCAGTTTTTCTGCGTCCTTTAGTGCTTCAAAAGGATCCTTACACATGTCAAAGGCTCTATGCATGGCAAAGTGCATTCTATCCGCAGCATTTCTTAATGTTTCCATTGCTGGCATGTCGATAGTACCATCTGGCCTGAGCACACCTGTAACTACACCTTCGGCACCCTCGTTTTTAAACTGCTTGATTTCTTCAGCCATGATTCGCAGCTCGCTTTCGGTGTTGCAAAAGTCACCAAATCGTGGGCGAATAATAGCATGAATCGGAATGTCAGAGTGCTTTCTGATTTCTCTATAAAGGAAGATACTTGGAGTTGTGCCTCCGATAACAAGATTTGCACAAAGTTCAAGTCTTGTGGCACCTCCACGCTCAGCTTCAAGGGCTGATTCTACACTATCTACACATACTTCTAAGACAAAGTTTTTCATTATTGTAATAAATCCTCACTTTCTTAGATTCTGCGACTACGCGCAGAATGACGTTCAAAAATTAATCAAAAACTATAAGTGCAATAAACACAAGGGGTACATTGCCAACGCTCTTGATTGCATGCCCCTCGCCGTTTGGAGTGTATGCTGTGTCACCTGCAGTGAGCCTTATAGTTTCTTTGCCGTTATCATCGTACTCAGCTTCACCGCTGATAATATGATAAGATTCCATCTCACCTTCGTGAACATGATAACCAATTGAAGAGCCGGGCTCAATGGTTATCCTTGCAAAAAGACGACCTTTGTTGTATAAATCGTCAGGTGTTAGAAGGTTCTCGATTTTAACCGAACCATCTCCTCCGCGCATGTTTTCCATGATTTTGGTTTCATAATTTGAATGTACTTTTCCCATATTAATGACCATGCCTTTCTTTAAACTTATCTAAATTACAAAGTTTCCATCTTTGAAGATAACAACTTCTTCACCATCAGCGGTAGTACCCACAATTGACATGTCAGCAGAGCCGAACATGAAATCTTGATGATTATCACTAATGTTGAGCCCTTCAGCGGCACGTTGCTCTTCCGTCATTTCTCCGCCACCTTCAATGCTGTCAGGATATGCACTGCCAAGTGCTAAGTGACAACTGGCGTTTTCGTCATATAAGGTGTTATAGAAGAGAATGCCTGTATTTGAAATGGGAGAATCATGCTCAACGAGAGCGATTTCGCCTAGCTTATCCATTCCGGGAATATCGGTAATCATATTCGCAAGATGTTCCTTACCAACCTTCGCATCATAGGAAACGACCTTGCCGTCTTTGAATGTAATCGAGAAATCATCAATTAAGTTACCACGAAAAACATTTGGCATTGTACCAACAACAGTTCCGTTTACGCCGTCAGCAACAGGGGCTGAGAATATTTCTTCTGTTGGAATATTTGCAAGAAAGTGCAGACCGTCTTTTGCCACGTCACCGCCACCCAGCCATTGGTGCTTTTCAGGTAGCTCCATGTGTAAATCAGTACCTGCGCTGTTTTTCAGATGTATTGACTTGAAGCGATAGCCATTGAGGATACTTCTACGTCTTTGCAATGTATCGATATGTGCGTTCCAATTTTCGACAGCATTTCCATCACCAACACGAGAAGCAGCGAAAATGTTTTTCCATAGTAACGACATAGCTTCATCTGTAGTTGCAGCTTCAGGGAAAACCTTTTTAGCCCAAGTTTCAGATGGAACTGACGCGACACACCAGCGTACTCCGCCTGTGATTATTTTTTCGAAGTAACCTTTGAGTGCACCTGATACAGCAATGTTGAATCTGCTCAATCTGCCTGAGTCTACACCTTTGAATGCCTCAGGATCTGATGCTTCGATATTCAAAAATGCAGCGCCATCTTCGGCAAGACTATCGAACATGAGCTTATCCCACACAGGGAACGTGTCGAAAATCTCATCATTTGCCATTAAATATCTGGTGCGGCTACATAGCTCGTCGATCCAACGTATGTGAACATTGGAAGCTCCTGCTTCAAATGCAACTTTCATTGCTTGACGAGCAAAAAATGCGCACTCGACTTTGCAGGAAATGAGAAGTTGTTGTCCTGGTTGAATGTTTACGCCCTTGCGCACAACCAGTTCAACGTACTCATCAAGATGTGCTTTGTTAAATAGTGTTTCATTCATTTTTACTGGCTCCTTATTTTCTACTTTAATATATTTTATGATTATATATTCTAACACTTATCACGGACAAAACCAACATCAAAACATTTCTAATGTGGCTTTTTTGATGGCAATGCGCTCGATAACTTTTATCAAACAGAATGCTGCCAGGTAGTATATCAGTCCAAGAATTACTTCTCCTAACAGCAAATTTCTAAATTCAATAGAAAATGTTCCGCCTAAACTCATGTTCGCTGCAGCAACACTGCGGTAGAGGGGGAAAATGTTTGCGATGTATTGAGCAAAAACAGGAAGTTGTGATACAGGAAAGTTAGCTCCGCTGAAAATAATTATTAGTAATGCAAGTGCATTGAGCATCAAAAACATGCTGTCAGTGATTAGTGCAAAGACTGCAAGTAATAATCCTAGACCAACAGCTGCAAAGGCTGCGGACAGGATTGCCAGCACAAACATTCCCATGTTAAAGTCAGAAAATGGTATTCCAAAAATCAATCCGCCAATTACAAATGCAGCGGCTATGGATACAAAGCCAGTTATAATAGCGGATACACCGCTATACATAATTACAGTCAACTTACTTGTGGGCGAAACCATTATTGACCTTAGTCTACCGTTGAAGCGTTCAGCATTAAATGTGCCACCGATTTCAAATATGCATTCGTAAACACATAGAGCGAAAGCGTTGCCTACAACCCAAGCTGTCAGATCCACATTGCCTGTTGTAAATCTGGCTATTAATACATATATAAGCAAAGTTGAGATGGATATTCCCACCTTGTAAACCAAAAATTCAGTTAAATTCAATCCGCCTTGTTGCACTTTGGCATTTAGCCATGCTTGCGAAAAAAATCTTTGAACCATTTTGATTTTCCTCCCTCGTACAGTCATTCTACGCAAAATCGCAGAATCTGATTATGCCATATCTAATGTCCCAAGCACTTTTGCCTGCTTAAAGATTACTCTGTAGAGTAGTGCTGCGAAAACAGCAAAAAGTATTGAAGTCACCACGAATGGAATGAAATTTTCCCAAAAGCCATATACAGTTTCAGTTACAGCATAACGAAGTAATCTCACAGCCCATGTTATTGGAAATAGCCACGATATATATTGAACAGCCAAAGGCAGGTTTTCAATAGGAAATGCAAACCCGCAAAGCAGTGCAAATGGTATTTCAAGACAGTTCATGTACACAGTGGTTTTTCGAGAAATAGTCAACAAATATGCTATGAAAATACTCATTATAATAAAAGCAATTAGCGTCAGGATAAATGTAACAATAAATAGAGCCCAATTATTTACAAAGATTGGGTGACGATAAAGTACAGTAGCGAAAAACACACTTAAAAAGAAACTACCGATGGCAAGAACTGTGTTTCCGAGAATTTTCCCTAAAAGAATCAAACGAAAATCCGCAGGAGCTGAAAAAATGATGGATAATGTATTGCTAAAACGTTCGCGGTTGATATCGCCTGCTGATGAAAAGGCAATACAATTCCACAAATTCCATAATCCGCTTCCAAGTACAACATATGCTACAAAGTTGTCAGCGGTAGAAAAACGGTACATTTCTCCCAGTATTATTGTAGTGAGAAATGGTCCTACAAATAAAGTAAACTTAAACATGTTTCGGGCATAAGTTTGCTTCATCTGCACAGACATTGATGTTAGGAGCACACTTGATGATTTCATTACTCATCAGCTCCTTTCTTGTTCTCTCCTTTGACCAACTGTATATAGGCATCTTCCAATGTTATAACTTCTTTTTCTGTTATTGATACGCCGGATAGTTGCTGTAATCCTTGCATTTGCGCCTTGATTTTCGACGAATCTCCATCAACCTCCACAGTGAAGGATGTCTTTTGTGCAAGTTTGCCTTTGATATTTGCAGGTGTGTCTAAGGTTATGAGTTCTCCCTCTTTAATGATTGCAATACGTCCGCAAAGTTCATCTGCCTCATACATATTATGAGTGGTGAGCAACACCGTTGTACCAAGATTGTTCACCTCTACAATGGTTTTGCGTAGCATTTCAGCACCGATGGGATCGAGTCCGATAGTCGGTTCATCCATAAATAATATTTCAGGATTGTTTATAAGCCCTCTTGCAATCTGTACGCGTTGTGTCATTCCTTTTGAAAAAGTTTCCACACGTGTATCAGCTCTGTCGGAAAGACCAACAAGCTCTAAAAGTTCGTCTATGCGACTATCTCTGGTTGTTTTTGGGATTTTGTAGAGATTTGCAAAGTATTTCAAATTATCTCTGGCAGAAAGTCTGCGATATAGGCCATACTCACCGCCGAAAACAAAGTTAATTCGATCTCGGATCATCTTTTCTTGCCCGAATGTATCATAACCGAACACTTTACAAGTCCCGCTCGTAGGAGCCAACATTGTTATCAACATTTTGATGGTGGTAGTTTTACCTGCACCATTTTGACCTAAAAGTCCGAAGATTTCGCCTTTTTCAACATTGAAACTTATGCCCTTTACAGCATGAATAACTCTCTTTTTCTTGTTAAACAGGCCTTCTCCGACCACAAAATCTCGTACTAAGTCTTTTACTTCGATTACAGGCATATTAATGAACATTCCTTTCGGTTATCTTTCAGTGAGTCGGTCGAAATTATGCAACTTATTGTAACACTGTTTAACGACATTAATCAAGAATTTTGACAATGCTTGTTGCCAAAGTTGAAAACGTGTTTCACAATTTTGCATATTCTCGGAATGTTCTCGGGGGAGGTTTTGCCCCATTTTGGGGTAAAACCTCTAAATTATTCATTGCTTTTTATACATTGAAATGTTAGAATGCTTTTCCGCACATTAGGAAGATTGCGTTGTGCCAAAGAAATCTGAAAGGAATGATTATTAGTTATGAAAAACTTACATAAAAACTTACAAAATGATGCACAAATAATGATTGAAAACATAATTGCTGATAATTTGCCACATAAAGCAGTGATAGAATCCTTAGAGGCACATGAGTTTAAAGGTAATATTTTTGTTGTGGCAATCGGGAAGGCAGCGTGGACAATGGCAAAGGCTGCATCAGACTATTTAGGCGATAGGCTCGTAAAAGGTATTGTGGTCACGAAATATAATCATTCGCAAGGTGACTTGCCACGTATTGATATATACGAAGCAGGACACCCTGTGTCAGACGAAAACACGGTAATAGCTACATCAAAATGCGTAGAAATGGCGGAAAAGTTAACAGAAGAGGACGAACTGGTATTTCTTGTTTCAGGCGGTGGTTCAGCATTATTTGAGATGCCACTAAACAATATGCCACTTGGAGAGCTTCAAAGTATAAATTCACAACTATTAGCTAGTGGTGCGGATATTGTGGAAATCAATACAATAAGAAAGCGAATGTCTGCGGTCAAAGCAGGACGTTTTGCGAAGCTCGTAAGTCCGGCACAAGTGTTGACAATCATCCTCTCTGATGTATTGGGTGACAGACCTGATTCAATTGCTTCGGGTCCTACTGCACCAGATAGTACTACCACAGAAGATGTTCAAAAAGTAATAGAAAAGTATGATATAAAACTAACAGAAAAACAAAAAAAGCTTCTGCAAATTGAAACACCAAATGAGTTACATAATGTAAACACTGTTATTACCGGTGGTGTGAAAACACTATGCGAGTCAGCCAAGAAGGTGGCAGAAAAGTTGGGTTATACACCATATTTACTTACTACAACGCTGAGTTGTGAAGCCAGCGAGGCAGGGAGATTTATGTCCGCAATAGCGACAGACATAATATCCGGACAAAGTTATTTTAAGAAACCATGTGCAATAATTGCTGGTGGTGAAACCGTTGTAACGCTGAAAGGCAAAGGGGAGGGTGGTCGAAATCAGGAGCTTGCACTCGCAGCGGCAAAAGGCATTGATGGTCTTGACAATGTGCTATTATTTTCACTAGGTTCAGATGGTACAGATGGCCCAACGGATGCAGCAGGTGGCGTTGCTGATGGTGAAACAATTAATAAGTTGAAGAACAAAGGATTAGATATCGACAAGATTTTGGCAGATAATGATTCATATAACGGATTAAAGGCAATAGACAGTTTAATCATTACAGGTCCAACAGGAACAAATATCAATGATGTTACTGTGCTTCTATGTAAGTGAACAAGTTAACGCTGTAGAAGATAGTAAGATTCTAATGAGGTTGATGCCATGATTTTATGTGAAAATTTAAACATGACATATAAGGTCGCCAAGCGCCAGCAGGGGCTAAGGGCGGCTTTGAAGTCAATTGTTAAGCGAGATTATACCTATATTGAAGCATTGAAGAATGTTTCTTTTTCTGTTGATGAGGGTGAAGTCATTGGCTACATTGGCCCAAATGGAGCGGGGAAGTCTACTACAATTAAAATTCTCAGTGGCATACTCGTACCTACAAGTGGGAGTTGCTCTGTGTTTGGAAAGCGACCTTGGGATAATCGAATTGAACATGTCAAGAGTATCGGAGTTGTTTTCGGACAGCGTTCGCAATTAATGTGGGATATACCTGTTATTGACTCGTTCGAGCTTCTGCGTGATATATACAAAGTAGCACCAACAATATACAAAAAGAATCTCGATGAACTGGTCGAGATTTTTAGTCTGTCTGAATTTGTAAACATGCCTGTCCGTCAGCTTAGCTTAGGGCAACGTATGCGTTGCGAGATTGCAGCATCTTTACTTCACAGTCCACGAATATTATTTCTTGATGAACCAACAATCGGGCTTGATGCTGTTTCAAAAGTTGCAGTCCGTAATTTTGTTAAGCGAATTAATAAAGAAAACGGCGTAACCGTAATGCTGACCACCCATGACATGGGAGATATTGACGCACTAACCGATCGTGTAATGCTGATTGGCAAAGGGCAACTTTTGTACAACGGCAGTTTTGCAGAAATGAAGAATAAATATGATGCAATAAACATTTTGACAGTGGACTATGATGAGGGTGGGGAGTTTCCACAGCAAGAGAATGTTGATATATTGTCATGTGAAAATGGTAGAGCGGTGCTATCCGTTGACACAACCAAAATTTCGGTTTCACATGTTATAAGTTACTTGTCACAAAATATAACCATTCATAATATCGGCGTGCAGTCGCGACCTATAGAAGAAATAATTGCCGAAGTGTATGAGGAATTTTCTATATGAAGCCATATATATCGCTACTAAGAGTCAGGTTTCTAAACCGACTGCAATACCGCACAGCAGCTATAGCGGGGCTTACTACTCAATTCTTTTGGGGAATAATGCTTCTGTTTATTTTCCGTGCATTTTATGGCGATGCAGTATATTCAAATGGGTTTTCCTTCAACGACCTTGTAACATACATATGGCTACAACAGGCTTTTTTGGTATTCATATTTATATATGATTGGGATGCTGAGCTGTTTGACTTAATTACCAGTGGAGGCATAAGTTATGAACTGTGCAGACCGATAAATATTTATCAATTATGGTATGTTAAGCTGCTTTCTAAAAGATTAGCAGGTGGTTTAATGCGATTTTTGCCAATAATTTTAATCGGATTTTTGATGCCTTATCCATTTACATTATCGTTGCCGGAAAGTACATTATCATTTTTATTGTTTTTAATATCTCTGGTCTTAGCAACATTTTTGGTTGTATCAATAACAATGATGATTTATATATCTGTGTTCAAAACAATGCACCCTGTAGGCTCAATGGCAACATTCGGCGCAATTGGCGAATTTTTTGCAGGAGTGCTTATTCCAATACCGCTAATGCCTATGTGGTTGCAAAATGTAACTGCTTTTATGCCGTTTAGATGGACAGCAGATTTGCCATTTAGAGTGTATTCAGGGCATATCGGTACAGGAGAAGCGTTGATGGGGATAGCCATGCAAATTGGCTGGATAATCGTCTTGGTCTCAGCAGGCATGCTAATAATGAAAAGAGTAACACGCCTATCCCTCGTACAAGGAGGGTAGGAGTATGAAATTATATCTTAAATATATCCACTTACTTTTAAAATCGCAAGCCCAGTACAAAGCTTCATTTATAATGCTGCTGGTGTCGCAATTTTTCGCTCCGCTTTTTATGTTCGCCGGAGTATATTTTCTATTTGAACGCTTTGGAAATATACAGGGCTGGACAATGTTCGAGGTGCTAATAAGTTATTCTATTATAGCAATGAGTTTCGCCATTGGTGAGTGCTTTGCCAGAGGATTTGATATGTTTCCGGATATGGTAAGGGCGGGATTATTTGATAGGGTCTTAGTTCGTCCGAGAGGCACGATACTTCAAGTGTTGGGCGCGGAGTTTGACGTAAAGAGAGTGACACCATTCATATTTTCTATTGTAATGCTAATTGTTGCAATAGCTTTAGGGGATGTAAATTGGACTTTTGCCAGAGCTATAATGCTCTTTAATATGATTATTGCCGGAAGTATTATATTTGGCGGAATATTTATGCTACAAGCAACAATGGCGTTTTGGACAATCGACGGTCTTGAGTTTGCAAACATCTTTACTCACGGAATTAAGCAACATGCAATATACCCCTTGGACATTTTTCCAAGAGGTATTACGATTTTCCTCACATTTATAATTCCATTCGGTGCGATTACATACTTGCCATTGCAATATTTGCATAGCAGAATCGACGGCATAGGCTGGCTATACGCATTCCTACCACTAGCCGGAGCACTATTCATACTACCATGCATAGCAGCATGGCGATTCGGTGTCAGAAAATACAAATCAACAGGCTCATAGGGCGGATGTGTAATACACCTTTAGCAATACAGTCACGGATGCGCAGACTTGTATATCGCCACGTTTGACCATTTCAACGGCATCTTTCAGCGGAATAAAGTCGAAACTAATATCTTCGGATATTTCCAAATTCGGCTCTGCAACCTTATAAACATCTTTTGCCAAAAACACATGAATCGTGTTGGTATCCTTTGTCGGGTAGTCATAGTAAGTTCCGAGATGTTCCCAATCATCCGACTTATATCCTGTTTCTTCAAGCAATTCCCTTTGCGCGACTTCTAAAGGATTATCGTTATCGGCTTCAAATGTACCGCCCGGTAGTTCAATCAGTTCGGTATCAAGGGGATAGCGATATTCTTTTTTTAGTATCACCCTATTTTCAGAGTCCAGTGCTACAATGAGTGCGACATTGCTTTTCTCCACAACATAATAATCATCCATGATATGACCGTTTGGTAATTCCACACGGTCTTTTCGCACTTTTAGCCACTTTGTGTTAACGATATAGTTGGATGCAAGACATTTCCAGCTCATATTTGTACCTCCGATTCGTCATTTTGCGACTAGGCGCAGAATGATGTTTGTTTAGTCCTGTTCATGTAATTTTATCAGCAGTGCAGAAAAAAGTCGAGGTATATTGCAAACACAGTACTTTTACAGCAACAATACTACCGCAAAAACAATACTTCCAAAAATAAATTAAATTATTTTAAAATATACCTTGACAGGCGAGGTATGTCGTGTTAATATATACCCGCTAGCAGAAATATTAACTAAAGCAATCAGCGCAAAACTAATCCCTAACAAACAATGAAAGGAATGAAACAACTATGTCTATAGCGTCTGATCTCATTCGAGGCCATACGGACACAATAATACTAGCAAGACTGATGGACAGCGACAACTACGGATACGAAATCAACAAATCCATCAATGAACGAACAGGCGGAACTTACGAGTTAAAAGAAGCGACACTTTACACAGCATTTCGCCGACTTGAGCAATCAGGCTGTATTTTCTCCTACTGGGGAGATGAACAAACAGGAGCAAGACGTCGCTATTACAGCATAACAGATAACGGACGAACCAAGTACGATACATTGATTAGCGAATGGCAAACTGCAAAAAAAATGATTGATAAACTTATTAAAACGGAGGTAGAACAGTAATGCAAGATAAATTACGAGGATATGTAGAGAGCCTGTTCGAAGAAACAACACCAACAAAAATATCTGTTGAACTTAAAGAAGAAATGATACAAAACTTACAAGATAGATATAATGATCTTATTTCCGAAGGTAAAACAAATGAAGCTGCATACAACATTGCAGTTGCAGGAATCGGCGATATTAGCGAGTTGCTCAACGACTTAGAGCCAAATAACAATCAGCCGACACTGACTTACGCAGAAGTAGAAGCTGCTAAGAAAAAATCAGCTATGCTGACAGCAGTAGCTGTAATGATGTATATTTTAAGTATAGTGCCACTAGTAGTGATGGAAATGCTATATTTACCCAACCACGAGGTGATTGGTATACCGGTTTTACTTATAATGGTGGCAGGTGCAACAGGATTACTAATATACAACAGCATGACAAAACCAAGTAAAAACAAACAAGACTCAATGGTAGGCGAATTTCGCGAATGGCAATCAGATAACAAAGAACGCAAACAAATGCGCAAAGCAATATCATCAGCACTATGGTCAATAGTTGTTGTGGTCTATCTGATAGTAAGCTTTTGGACATTCGCATGGCATATAACATGGATTATTTTCATCATAGGATGTGTAATTGAATCACTAATTAACATCTTTTTCCAAATAAAGAAAGGAAGATAAATAAAATGAACACAACTAGAATTGTAACCATTGTTTGCTGGATTGTTTCAGCATTGGCTCTTGTAGGATTGTTAATATGGCTTATTGCCGGAACAGTCTTTGGAGGATTGTTTGGAAATTGGAGTATCCCATTTGGGGTAAACTTCGGTGGAAACGAAAGACTTTCAGGACCATTTGAAATTGATAGAACATATAATGTTCAAGCTACAGAAATTGATTCCATTAGAATTGACTGGGTATCAGGCGACGTAGTTGTCAGACCACATAGTGGAAATGACATTGTAATAAATGAGCTTGCTCAACGTGAGCTAAGAGAGAATGAAAGACTAACATACTCTGTATCAGGAAACACATTACAGATAAACTTTCTTGAGCGTGGAGTGATATTTAGACGAATGCCAAGTAAAAGAGTAGAGGTGTTTGTACCATATGAACTAAGCGATAGCTTAAATCTTTTATCCGTATCAACAGTATCGGCAAGTGTAAATATCACAGACATGAGTGCACATACATTACGAGGTAACACAACATCAGGTTCTATTGATGTAATAGGTGATTTCTATATAGCCAATATTGACACAGTATCAGGTCGCATTGAACTATCAGGTGCAATCTATGACGCTGATTTAAACTCAGTGTCAGGCAGAATAGCTATGAATAGTACAGCGTTAGGAACACGAGTTGACAGTAATACTGTATCAGGCAGAATGGATTTAAACGGTGACTTTGTTACGGTTAGAGTTGGCACAACATCCGGGAATGTAGATGTAGTAACAACAGTAGTACCTGATACATTTAACGGAAGCTCAGTTTCAGGAAGCTTTACAATTACTATGCCGGACGGTGCAGATATATCAGTTCGCCATTCAGCGGTGTCAGGTAGCTTATCAAGTGATATTCCGTTCACAACAGGTGGCAGGGGAGCACAGTTCGATATTTCATCAGTAAGTGGTAGCACAAGAATCCGCGCACTTGGATAATCAGCTAAGCAGGTTTCCGAATATAATGGTGACATGCAAATGGATCGCAGTATATATATGCGGTTCATTTTGCATTTTAAACGAGTTAATTATTCTGTGATAATTTCACCCATCAAAAAGTAGACAGCTTCTGTGTTTATATGATATAATTTCGAAGCAGTGTAAAAGGGTAGCGTCAAACAGCTTATGAAAAATAACGTCATTCTGCGCGTAGTCGCAGAATCTAGATGGAGGTGGAAATGTGAATATAAAAAAGCTATACCCTGTGCTTTTCATAATTCTTGCTATTGTATTTATATGCATAAGCGTTTCCATCTTTGTTGTTTTTGTAGCACATACATGTTGCGAACCTGCTGTTTGTCTACCTTGCCTTAGTGTGGCGAAAATTCAAGAGATTGTACGACAGTTTGCTACAATACTGGCTACTTCTGTAGTTCTTTTAACTGCAGCATGGCTAATTCAGACAACGATTTATAACGTCAATATAATACAATGTAGAGCAAATCTCGTGTTACTAAAAGCGAGATTGAATAATTAATATAAACTTCCAAGCAGGCAAAAACGCCCTAAAGCAGGGGTGTGTTTTGTCTGTTTTATTTTCACAACAATATGAAATGGTAGTGACAAATAATTTATGAAAAACTACTGTAATTCTGCGCGTAGTCGCAGAATCTAAGAAAGTTGGAGGTTTATATTCTAATGAAACGAAACAAAAAACGAATTTTTACATTAATCATAACAATAATATTCATACTCACAAGTACTGTATTTCTCACAGCATGTACAGATGAGATAGCACCTGAAATATCAGAGCCGCCAACTATGGTTGAAGGGTCAGAGCCCGATCAGGCAGAATCTCGGGATCCACTACGCATAGTTGCAACAATTTTTCCTCAATATGATTTTATACGTCAGATTGCCGGAGATAGGGTAGAACTAACCATGCTGATATCGCCGGGTGCGGAGAGTCATGGGTTTGAGCCAACTCCACGCGATATGATTGCACTAAATGAGGCAGATATATTGATATATGTCGGCGGCCATGGAGACGACTGGGTAGATAATGTTATTGAATCTCTTGGGCGTGAAGACATGCGTCGTATTGCACTAGTTGATTTGGTAGATACTTTGGATGTGGAACATCACCATGACCATCATCACGACGACTGTGATGATCATGATTGTGATCACGACGATCATAGTCATGCACATGACCACCATCACGACGATTGTGATGATCATGATTGTGACCACGACGATCATAGTCATGCACATGACCACCATCACGACGACTGTGATGATCATGATTGCGACCACGACGATCATAGTCACGCACATGATCACCATCATGATGATTGTGACGACCATGACTGCGAACACGACCACCATCATCATGACTGCGATCATGATGATCATGATTGCTACCACCATCACCACGACGGCATAGATGAGCATGTCTGGACATCTCCGCAAAATGCAATCCTTATTGTACAAGCACTCACAGATATTTTAGCAGGACTAGACCCTGCAAACGCTGATTTCTTCCATGAGAATTCAACAAACTATATTCAAGAATTGGAAGCTCTGGATGCAGCATTCGCCGAAGTTGTAGCAGAGGGCGTGCGGCATACAGTGATCTTTGGCGATCGTTTTCCTTTCCGCTATCTAACAGATGCCTATGGATTGACATATCACGCAGCATTTGTAGGCTGTTCTACAGATACACAGGCAAGTCCTGCAACTATCGCATTTTTGATTGAGAAAGTAGAAGCAGAGAACATCCCCGTTGTTTTTTACATAGAATTTTCAAATCAAATGATAGCGAATGTTATTGCGGAAGCCACGGGAGCAACATTATTAGAATTTCACTCTGCGCACAATGTAAGCCATGCTGACTTTAACGCAGGGGTCACGTATTTAGATTTGATGTGGAATAACGTAGAGAACTTAAGAGAAGCATTAAGTTAGATTTAGAACACAACATGACCATTTTAGGCTAACGGTCATGTTGTGTGCCTAAGATTATCGAAAGGAACAAGCAAAATATGGCTCTAATTACTTGTCAAAATGCAGCTTTTGCCTACGAGGGAAAGGTTGTCGTTGAAGGTCTGGATTTTGAAGTTTCTCAAGGTGACTACCTGTGTATTGTCGGTGAGAATGGTTCAGGCAAAACAACGCTGATGAAAGGACTCTTGGGACTTATGCGCCCCAAGTCCGGTACAATTACAATGGGGGATGGGCTAAAGCCAACACAAATTGGTTACTTGCCCCAGCAGACATCTGCTCAAAAGAATTTTCCGGCAAGCGTTTATGAAGTTGTACTTTCAGGGCGTTTGAATAGTCGTGGTGCTATGCCGTTTTATTCTCGTCAAGACCGTCATTTTGCAATGGGAAATATAGAGAAACTTGGCATTTCACCTATACGTAAAAAAAGTTTTCGCGAGCTATCAGGAGGTCAGCAGCAACGTGTATTGCTCGCCCGTGCTCTTTGTGCCACAGAGAAAGTGTTGCTGTTAGACGAACCTGTATCAGGTCTAGACCCTATAGTAACAGCTGAGCTCTATCAGACGATTCAGGAACTCCATCAAGAGGGGCTTACGATAATTATGATTTCACATGATGTACGCTCAGGTGTGGAGCACGCAACAAAAATGCTTCACCTGCAGAATCGCCAAGTTTTCTTCGGCTCTACTGACGAATACGTGCAGACAGAAGCAGGGCGACACTTCTTACAGGGAGGTGACTCAGGATGGATGTAATCTTTGATATGTTGTCATTTACATTTATGCAAAGAGCAATTATTGTAGGTGTTTTAGTTTCACTCTGTGCAGCACTCCTCGGCGTGAGTCTTGTACTCAAGCGTTACGCTATGATTGGTACAGGACTTAGCCATGTAGGTTTTGCAGCAACAGTAATTGCCGGTGTTGTAATTACAATTGATCTTTCTCCATTGCCTGCGTGGGCTTCAGGACCTCTTGGGAGCATCTTTGAGTTTATTGATAGCGTTCCGTTACTTTTACCTTTAGCAGTAACAGTAGCAGCGGCATTTTTACTCCTAAGATTGAATGAAAGCAGTAAAATCAACGGTGATAGCGCTGTGGCATTAATATCTACTAGCGGTATTGCAATCGGCGTAATTGTAATGGGTGTCACGACAGGAATCACATTACATATATGCAACATCTTATTTGGTAGCATTTTTGCAATGACACGTGCTGATATGTACTGGAGTATTGGACTCAGTATTGTCGTAATTGCGCTTTTTGTGTTATTTTATAAGCAATTATTTGCAGTTACATACGATGAGGACTTTGCTAAGGCAACAGGAACAAAGGTAGAAGTTTACAAAAGTATGCTGGCTTTACTCACTGCCATTACTGTTGTATTAGGCATGCGGATGATGGGTGCATTACTTATTGCGAGCCTGACTCTATTCCCGGCGCTTTCTGCAATGCGCATTTGTAAGCGTTTTCTATCGGTAGTAATAGTTGCAGCAGTGGTTGGGGTTATATGCTTCTTCGTGGGTATGGTATTCTCCTTTGCACTGGATTTACCACCAGGAGCCACTGTAGTAGGCATTAATTTAATAGTATTTCTAATATTTAGTTGCATTGCATTTATTAAAAAGGGAGGTCGCACATGAAGAAAATTCTAATCATTCTAATTATCATTTCAATCACACTTTTAACTGGTTGCTCAGATGATAATGACGCTATTAATAATACTGGGAGTGACGACGATTTAGGTGAAGTTGATGTTGTTGAGATTGACGAGCGATTTTTTCTCACACAGATTATGCATATCACTAGAAATGCTGACGAGTATATTGGTAGGACTATTCGATATGAGGGCATGTTTCAGTCATTTTACTGGCCTGCATCGGGTTTTTTCTACATGGTAAATCGTAATACATGGGGTTGTTGTGGAGAAGATGGAATGGTTGGCTTTGAAGTTAACTTAGGTGATATTGAGCCGTTAGCCGACAATGCATGGGTAGAAGTTTACGGTGTTCTGGAGTGGTATGTGGTTGAGTGGACAGCCGACGAGGAACATGACCGTGAACCATTACGTGTGCTACGTGTGGCTATAGAATCTCTCACAGAGTTGGACGAACGTGGAGAAGAGTTTGTATCGCAATAGAACAGCATAGTTATATTATAGGTATCACTTGGTTGTTTTGTGATAGAGTTGGAAACGAAAGGAATGATTGTGCTAATGAAAAATAGATTTAAAAGCTCAAAGTTATTCGTTATTGTTCTTTCAATATTGCTGATGTTTTTGTTCAGCGGTTGTGAGAATGGGAGCGGTGATACAAGTTATGTTGCTCCAGATGATGTGAGTTGGGAATTTTATAATCAACTGGCTGAAGACTTTGTAATGGCGGTTGCAAGGGGCGATTATGACACTGCAGTTGGCATGTTTGATGAAACAATGACCGCAGTTGTTAGCGCTGATGATTTACAAAGCATGTGGGAAGAAACCATTATCCCACTTGCAGGAGAGTTTATTACAATTTACAGAATAGAAAACGGCATGGCTGATGGATTCTTTATCTCAGGAGTTATTATGCGACATGAAGATACTGGGTTTGGATGGAATATCGTATTTTCAGAAGACGGTCTAATTGCGGGTATAAACACAGCAGGAACCATTACACTCCCGCCTGATACCTGAGAGAGATGGACAGATGAAGCTCCTGTACAACGTGAGGGATTCACGGACTATCCAATTGTTATTGGTGAAGGGACTGCATTCCCGCTAAATGGTATATTATCCATGCCTGATGAAGTGACAGGTCAAGTACCTGCTGTTGTGATTGTTCACGGTTCGGGAGCTAGTGATAAAAACGGAACTATACCCGGATCAGGGAACACTCCATATCGTGATATTGCGGAGTTCTTGGCAGAAAACGGGATTGCTGTTCTTCGTCATGATAAGAGAACTTTTACTCATGGTTTGCAGATGGAGCAAGAATTTGGCAGTAGCCTTACTGTATGGGAAGAGTCAATTGAAGACGCACTTTTTGCAACAGAACTGCTGAGAGCCGACCCTCGTATAGATTCAGATAGAATCTATATAATCGGTCACAGCTTGGGTGGAATTTTAGCACCACGAATTCACGCCGAAGGTGGTGATTTTGCAGGATTAATCCTGATGGGTGCTACACCACGTCCTCTGCTAGAGTTGTTGATTGAACAAACAAGAGCATCTATCTTCACAGCTATCGAACTAGGTTTGGTAGAAGAATCAGATATGGAAGAGCTGATTGATGAGGTATATCAGCTTGAAGAACTGCTTGAACAAATCACAGATATGTCAGAGGTCGAAGCGAGAGAAACAGCGGTTCCTATGCTCGGTGGCAGTATTAAGGCATATTATTTCAAGGACATGATGGTTCATGCATTTGACAGCTATGCATTGAATATCACAGTACCTGTTTTGGTGATGCAGGGCGGTAGAGATTTTCAAATTCTCGCTGATACAGATTTTGTGCATATGCAAGAAGTATTTGCAGGACAAAACAATGTCACATTTCGCTTATATGAAGACTTAAATCACTCGTTTATGGCAAGTACGGCTACGAACTACATCGAACATGCTGAAAGTATCATGACACCGGGACATGTATACACACCAGCACTACAAGATATTGTAGACTGGATTTTGAGGTAACAGCGTGAGAGAAAATACGATAGGGGCTGGTGCAAAAATGATGCATCAGCCCCTAAAAAATATTAAGAAATGTGTTCGTCATTGCGGGCTCGACCGAGGCTGCTGAAAAAGTCTCTGTAGCCACTAGCTCCATGCGATGCCCTGCCCCGCCAACTCTGAGCGGAATAACTATTTGGTACGCCCCACCCGCCCGCAGGGCATCTTCGAAACGCTTACGG